>Ga0302167_10000255_pt1 | contig 27461 bp, 18 predicted proteins | sample I_Fen_N1_1_FD_193496 | JGI IMG/M metagenome (GOLD analysis project Ga0302167, IMG submission 193496) | Peat permafrost microbial communities from Stordalen Mire near Abisko, Sweden - I_Fen_N1_1 | ecosystem: Environmental > Terrestrial > Soil > Wetlands > Permafrost | place: Sweden: Abisko...
TTACTGCATTTTAAGTTTATCAATAAACTGCAAATAAGAATACATAAGATTAAAAAATCTTCGATTTTCATTCTTTGATTAACTGTTGTTTTCTAATAATTTAAAACAATTAGCTATTCAAATAACTTTTGTGACTTTTGTGGTTAAATTTTAATAGTTTAAATAGGCTCACTTATTATAATTTGTAAAGATCCTTAGTGTTTAGCAGCCTTTTTACTGATATTAGATATACATGTTCACGATCGCTTCAAACAGTTCCTGTTTTCCGCTTTTTGGCTGAGGCTCACCTGTTTCGTGGGCAATTCTCTGAAGATCTTCCAACGTAAGAGCTCCGGTTTCGAAAGCTTTACCGTTTCCGTTGTCGAAAGAAGAATAACGGTCTGTTCTTAATTTTTTATAATCTGAATTTTCAAGAATATCTGCAGCAGCCAAAAGTCCTTTTGCGAAAACATCCATTCCAGAAATGTGAGAGATAAATAAATCTTCCGGATCAGTAGAATTTCTTCTGATTTTTGCATCAAAATTTACTCCGCCATTTCCTAAACCTCCCACCGGAAGAAGTACCAACCAAGCCTGAACCATATCATAATAATCAATCGGAAATTGGTCTGTGTCCCAACCATTTTGATAATCTCCTCTATTTGCATCGATACTTCCTAAAAGTCCTGCATCAACAGCAGCCTGAAGCTCATGTTCGAAAGTATGACCTGCCAATGTTGCGTGGTTGACTTCGATATTTAATTTAAAATCTTTATCTAAACCGTAATGTCTTAAAAATCCGATCACCGTTTCAGAATCATAATCATACTGGTGTTTTGTAGGCTCCATTGGTTTTGGTTCAATTAAAAAAGTACCTTTAAAACCTTGCTGACGGGCATAATCACGAGACATTGAAAGAAAACGTGCCAAATGATCTTTTTCACGCTTCATATCTGTGTTTAAAAGGCTCATATACCCTTCTCTTCCGCCCCAGAAAACGTAATTTTCTCCGCCAAGAGCAATCGTTGCATCGATAGAATTTTTCACTTGAGTTCCGGCACATGCAACTACATCAAAATTGGGGTTGGTAGAAGCTCCGTTCATGTATCTTTCATGCGTAAAAACGTTGGCTGTTCCCCATAAAAGCTTGATTCCCGTTTCCTGTTGCTTTTGTTTTGCGTATTCAACAATAGTTTGAAGATTTTTTTCGTAATCTTTCCAATTGTTGGCAGGATCTACCAAGTCAATATCGTGGAAACAATAATATTGGAAACCTATTTTAGACATAAATTCAAAACCTGCATCCATTTTTTGCATTGCTCTGGAAACCGCATCACTTCCTGCATCCCAAGGGTGGTGAATTGTTGGTCCTCCAAATGGATCGCTTCCGTTTGCGCATAGTGTGTGCCACCAAGCCATTGCAAAACGCGTCCAGTCTTTCATAGGTTTTCCCATGATGATTTTTTCTGCGTCATAATAGCGGAATGCCATTGGATTTCTGCTTTCTTTACCTTCAAATTTGATTTTGTCTATTCCCGGAAAATATTCCTTTGTACCTGTTAAAGTGCTCATATATATTTGTTTTAAGTTTTAATTAAATTTTAAAATTTGGCGTAAGAATTCCCTGCTCACTGATCTGGAAAAGGTCAGTAAGTACAATGGAAAACTCCGTTGTAAGGTGGATTATACTATTTCGTTAAGATGTCTCGTCCATCTTGAGTAGGCTTCCAAATATTGATCTCTTTTTTCGTGTTCAGGCTCGATGACGGCAATTTTTTCGAGGGAAGAAAAGGCTTCTTTAGAATCGGCATAGAAACCAATTCCCATTCCTGCAGCTCTTGCCGCTCCTACCGCCCCGTCCGTATCGTAAAGTTCAATCACCGCATTGCTCACACTAGAAAGTGTCTGACGGAAAATCGAACTTAAAAACATATTGGCATTTCCTGCTCGAATCACCTGAATATCCATGCCGATATTTCGCATGATATCCATTCCGTATTCGTAGGAAAATACGATTCCTTCCTGCGCTGCGCGAAGAATATCTCCTTTTGAATGAATATTAAAATTAATTCCGTGCATCGAACAACTTGTATCTTTATTTTCTAATACTCTTTCTGCTCCGTTTCCGAAAGGAATGATGCTTAAACCTTTAGAACCGATTGGTGAAAGTGATGCCAAGTCGTTCATATCTCCGTAAGAAGACAATGATGTCGCAAAATTGTGTTTCAACCAAGAATTTAGAATTCCTGTTCCGTTGATGCATAATAAAACGCCTAATCTGGTTTGTTCAGGAGTATAATTAACGTGTGCAAACGTATTTACTCTTGATAATTTATCATATTCAAGCTGATCTAAAACACCGTAGACAACGCCTGAAGTTCCTGCTGTAGAAGCAATTTCACCCGGATTGAAAACATTTAATGACAATGCATTATTCGGTTGATCTCCCGCTCTGTAAGAAATCGGCGTTCCTTCTTTTAAGCCTAATTCCTGAGCAGCTGTGGCTGAAACAGTCGCCTGAATGCCAAAAGTCGGGATGATTTCAGGGAAAAAACTCTTTGGAATTCCGTAATAATTGATGACATCTTCTGAAATACAATTGTTTTTAAAATCCCAGAAAATCCCTTCCGACAAACCTTCAATCGTCATTCCGATTTCACCTGAAAGTCTCATGGCGATGTAATCTCCCGGAAGCATTATTTTATCGATCTTTTCGAAAATTTCAGGTTCATTTTCTTTAACCCAAGCTAATTTTGACGCTGTAAAATTTCCCGGAGAATTCAATAAATGCGATAAACATTTCTCTTCTCCAATTTCCTTGAAAGCCTTTTCTCCATACGGAACAGCGCGGCTGTCGCACCAGATAATCGAAGGTCTTAAAAGGTTTTGATCTTTATCTACCAAAATCAAACCGTGCATCTGCCACGTAATACCAATTCCTTTAATATCTTCTGCATTGATGCCGGATTCGTGCATGACAGCTTCGTGAGCCAGCTTTAAATTCAGCCACCAATCTGTGGGATTTTGTTCTGCCCAACCGGGATTTACAGCAGTGATTTTCATCTCTTTTTTAGGAGAAAAATCTGATGCAATAATTTTTCCGCTGGATGCCTCAATGAGACAAACTTTTACAGAAGAACTGCCAATGTCATATCCTAGTAAATACATAATTTCAAAAAGGTATTATTTTATTAGTCTGGTATTGTTTTTCTTATAAATTTTAGCATCAAATCTGTAATATCTTGCAGCGCGATGCGAAACATTGGTTTCTATCTCCTCCAACGGAATAATGTAACTGAATGATGAAATCTTCTTATGAAAATTTTTAATGTCAATTCGTTTTTCACTTAAAGCACTGTATAATTGATACAGCTGTCTTATCGTGAATCTTTTCGGTAGCAATTCGAAAATAATTGAGAAGTCGGATTCTATCCATTTTCTGATCTCAATTAAAGATTCACTGATGATTTTATTATGGTCAAATGGCAACGATGGAACTTCATCTATCGGATGCCAGTCTACCGTATCGTATTTCGTACTGTTAATCTTATGGTCGATCTTGCAGAGAGAAAGATAAGCCACCGTTATAATCCTGTCAATGTGATGTTTATACTCTGTATCCATCCACTTTATATCATCCTGATTACTGGCCCGTAACGGATCTGCAAAACATTTAAACTGTTTAAGAACCATTTTCTTAATGCCAGTTAATTCATGAAGCACGCGTTGAGCTGCATCGTCTACATCTTCATCGCTAAGTATTAAACTACCCGGCAACTTTCTTTGTCTTTCTGCAGGCACATCGTCCATGCGACGCTGTACCAATAAAATGTTCAGTCGATTTTCAAGGTCGAAACCAAAAACAACACAGTCGACAGAAACATAAGTATGAATAAAATTCGGAATCATTTCTATGTTAACATTTACGTAACATGACAAATATAAAAATTCAATCGATATAAAAAAATAAAATTATCACTACCTACTGCTTATCAATCTATTACATATCTATTTTTTATGATAACAATACCATCAAAAATATGATAAGGTTATCGTAAATAGGATGATATACTTTTACAAAGAGATTCAGAAATAGACATTTAGATTAAAATAAATTAGGATTAAAATAAATTGATATTATCATTAAAAATATGATAAGAAAATCAAGAAATTATTTTATTTTTTTTGAAAATATTTTCATAATAATCCTCTTTTTGCTATAAAAATGACAGTAAATGATGGAAAAATTTCACCATTTTTATTATCAAAGCTTAGAATTTTATCAAAACGAGAAAATAATAGGATAAACAACTTATCTAAAAATAGAGGTTAACATGAATATCTTCTTTTAATAATAAATTGTTTTTTTAACGCTAAGAACGCTAAGTTCTTTTTAAATAATTGAGAATATTTTTCGTTCGCAAAGGCGTTTCACTCAGCAAAGTGATATTTATTTACACTGTTGTGCGTTTTGAATCTTTGTATTTCGGGAATAAGTGAAACGCCTTTGTTTATCTTGTTTTAAAGCTATCAAAAATCAATTCTTTGTTTTTCTTTGTGCTTAATTAATCACAAGGCTAAACAAAGTTTTTTTTGAAATAAAATAATTTTTAATAAAGATAAACAAAGGCATTTCATTTAAAAAAGTAAAACGAATATATATCAGTTAATTAAAATTGCTTTCAAAATGTACAACGAGGTTATTTAAAAAATTTTTACAAATACCAATCCTTATATCTTTTCAGTGCTTCCAGAAAATAATAATCTGCATAGATTAATGGAACATCAATCTCTGAGTTTAACGGCAAACCGCCTGTGCTGTGCATTAATAAGAAACCTCCGTTTTCACCTAATTTTGCTTGGTACTTTTCGTTTGATAAGCTTGCCAGGATTTTTCGGGCAACATTTATGTAATTTTTCTTTTCATCACCTTTTGTATATTGTCCTAATTCTAATAATGCAGAAGAAATAATTGCCGCTGCAGAAGCATCTCGAGGAACGTTTGGAATTTTTGGATCATTAAAATCCCAATACGGAATTTTATCTTCCGGCAAAGTGGGATTATTGAGAATAAATTTCGCAATATTTTGAGCCTGATTTAAATATTTTTCATCTTTTGTCAATCTATACATCATCGTGTATCCATACAATGCCCAACCCTGCCCTCTCGCCCAAGCCGAAGAATCGGAATATCCTTGAAATGTTTTTTTGCTTAAAACTTTCCCTGTATTCACATCATAATCAATGACATGATATGAACTATAATCAGGACGAAAATGGTTTTTCATGGTAGTATTGGCATGAGCAATCGCAATTTCTTCCGTCTTTTTGTTTCCTCCATTTTGTGAAGCCCAGACTAACATTTCAAGGTTCATCATATTATCAATGATAACGGGACCTTTGAAATCTGCCATTTTATCCCAAGACAAAATTGCCTGCATTCCCGGTCGAAATCTTGTAGAAAGTGACTCTGCCGAGGTGAGAATAATATCTTTATATACCGGATTTTTTGTAATTCTGTATGCATTTCCAAAACTGCAAAATATCATAAAACCTAAGTCGTGATCTCGGGTAAATGTTTTGTTTGATTCTATCAGATTTAAAGTTCTTTCTGCTTCTTTTTTGATTTCAGGATCTTTGGTTTGTTCATAGATCATCCACAACGAACCCTGATAAAAACCAGAGCACCACCAACTGATATCTTTTGTAATCACCTTTCCGTCAGATGCTTTGTATGATTGTGGCATTTTATCGTTCGGAATGCCTTTCATTAAATATTTATACTGCTTTTCAGCAAATTGAAATTCGTCCTGAATCAGTTTTGACATCTGCTTTTTACTGCTTTGCGCTGTAACTGCAACACTCAATATTGTGAAAAATGTAATAGATATTTTACGTAAAGTCATTTTTTATGGAATTATGGACAATTTAATTAATTTTTATAAAATCTTAATTGAAAATAAATCTTATTTAGTCTAAAAATAAAATTTATTATGTTAACAAATTTAATCTCTACCAAGTGATAAATTATGTAATTTTAATACAGAAAAATTCAATTTAAGCCTTATCTAGACTGATTTTAAATAACATTGAGAAGATACAAATTAAGTAGAAATACTGAAATTAAAACAATTCCAACTCTTTACATTTGAATAAACAAAAACTGATAATTATGGCAAATGAAAACATAAAATGATAACTGTCATTTAAAAAACTTTAACCATCAAAATTTAAACGAAATGATTATTAACAAAATCCTCAACGTCGATGATTACTACTACGACGTATTTATGGCGATTTCAGGAACTCTTACCGGATTTTCTGCGAACGAGCTGCAATCCACCGGTTTGGCGGAGACCTATTACAAACATATTTTAGGTCAAATCGAAACCGCAACATTTCTAGAATTTCTGAACGTTTCAAAATCTATCCTTGAAAATTCTTTCAGTCAAGACCAATTGAGAAACGCCATTCAATCCGAAATTATGGCAGATCCGGGAATGCAGGATATGTCGAACAATATCATCACAATGTGGTATTTGGGAACTTGGGAAGGCACTTATGTGAACGAGTTATCCTATAAAGAAAGTCTAGTCTGGACTGTTATGCACGCGCATCCACCGGGAGCAAAACAACCTGGGTTTAAATCTTGGGCCGTTCAACCTGTAAATAGCAACTCATGAGCAATATAGAATTCAAAAAAGATGTGATCATCGTTGGAACGGGGATCGCAGGATCATTGATCGCCAAACTTCTGACCGATCATGTTTTTGATACAGAAAAAGGCAAAATGGTTTACCGTGCAGAAGTTGATCATCCTGAAAACGTAAGAGAATTATCAATTTTAATGTATGAAGCTGGACTGGAAGCAGGATTAGAACTGGACTCATCGTCATCATTGACAACCTACAACGAGTATATTCGTAAATTTTATATGGAGGAAGCCAAAGTTCCGAATTCTCCTTACCCGAATTTAAAACAGGCTCCATCACCGGATGTTTTGGATATGGAAAAAATCATTCCGCCGTTTCCGGATAAAAAAGGATATTTGGTGCAGTTTGGCCCGATGCCATTTGCAAGTGATGCTATCAGAATCGGTGGAGGAACAACGCTTCACTGGTTGGGAACAACTCCAAGAATGCTTCCGAATGATTTTAGATTGACTGAAAAATACGGTATTGAAATCAATAAACCTGATTCTGAGGTTAAAACACCTATCAACTGGCCAATCGATTATGATGCTTTAAAACCATATTATGAAATGGCCGAATTTGAAATCGGAGTTTCAGGAAATGTGGCGGCACAGGAATATCCGATTTCGGAAAGTATGGAAGAGTATTACGGTAAAGACTATGTTTTTCCGATGGATGAAATTCCTCAAAGTTATATGGATCAAAAGATCATCAATGGTCTTGCAGGAACCTGTGTTCAATTAAATTTTGAAGAATTTCCGTTAACGATGGTTCCGTCTCCTCAGGGAAGAAATTCTACTCCAAATCCTGCGTATGGAAAAGCTAAAATCATTAAAGCCAATTCTACAGATTCGGGATATAAATTATCATTAAATAATATTGAAAATGAAGAATATAAAGCGTTAGGTTCTGTCTGGAATCCTTACATGGGAGAACGTTGCGAAGGAAATGCTTCGTGCGTTCCGATCTGCCCCGTTCAGGCAAAATACAATGCCTTGAAAACGTTGAAAAAAGCGTTGTATAAATTCAATAAAAACGAAAATCTTCAAAAACATAAATTCATTAGCGTTCAGGCGCAGAGTGTTGTGTATAAATTGAGTGTTGATCAGGCAAATCAGGAGAAAATTTCAAAAATCCATTTAAGAAGATATATTTCTAAAGAGAAAACAGATTTTGTGGAAGAAGTTGTTGACACGTCAGATTCAATTGTGATTCTTGCAGCCAATGCTTTTGAAAATCCTAAAATTTTACTGAATTCAAAATATACAGTAATCGAAAATGGACAAAAAGTTGAAAAAACCGTTGCCAATCGAAGCGATCAGGTAGGAAGAAACTTAATGGATCACATGGTAATGCTGACTTGGGGATTGTTTCCAGAGCCGATTTATTCTTACAGAGGTCCCGGTTCTACCACCAATATCTCGTCTTTCCGTGACGGGAATTTCAGAAGTGAATTTTCGGCGTGGATTTCTCCATTAGACAATTGGGGATGGAGCTGGCCGGCATTTTCTCCGGGATCGGATATTTCAGAATTTTTGGGACAAGGTCTTTTTGGAGCTGAATTAAAAGAAGCTTTGGCTTACAGACTTTCAAGACAGGTTTTATTACATTTTGAGATCGAACAATTACCCAATCCGAATAACAGAGTGACCATCAATGATCAATATCTGGATGCTTTGGGAATTCCCCGCCCTGTCATTAATTATGAACTGACGGAATACGAAATGAAAGCAATGGAACAGGCAAAATTAGCTTCAGATCAAATGTTTAAAAGGTTGAATATCGAAGATTTTACCAAATATACCGAAGCAGACAAAAATACTTTCATCTACAACAACGTAAGATATTCTTATAATGGAGCGGGTCACATCGTAGGAACTCACAGAATGGGCGACAATGCAGATGATTCCGTAACCAACAGCTATTGCAAATCTTGGGATCACCCGAATTTATACATCGTTGGCGCAGGAAATATGACCACTTTGGGAACTTCGAACCCTACTTTAACCTTATCAGCATTCACAATTCGTTCGGTAGAATCTATTTTGAGCGATTTAGAAAACAAATTTAAAAACTGAAACCATGAGACAAAGACTTATCAATAAATCAGAACCTGAACAAATTTTATTAAAAGGTGCTTTATCTGGCAAAAATACCCTTGTTGAAGAAGCAATTTCTTTACATTCTTTATTATTTGACACAAAAATCAGCAAAGAAGATTGGTTGGAAGGATTGAAATATCACAGTAAAACTTTAACCAACTTATTATTGAATAATCAGATCAAAGAATTTAATGAATATTTGAGTTCACAGTTTGGATCTGTTTTGCAGGAGATCAGTGTCGAAAAATTAGATGCAAAAATAGCTCCTCCATCTAAAAAAAGTGGTTTGGAAAACATGAATTACCGTTCTGTTTTACAAGACCTTTTGCAGACGGCGATTCTTATTGAGCATTCAACAATTCCGCCTTATCTTACGGCTTTGTATTCCATTAAAGATGGGACAAATTTATTAGCTTCACAAATCATCAGAAGTGTTGCTGTAGAAGAAATGCTTCACATGATCATGGTTTGTAACGTGATGAATGCTGTGAATATTCAGCCTTCTGTCAACAGACCTCAAAACTACCCTACTTATCCGATGAAATTACCGATGAACGTTGATTTCTTCGTAGGATTGGAAACGTTTTCGACAAACAGTATTGCCACATTTATTGCGATTGAAAGTCCGAGCAGTCCTTTGGTTAAAGCTCCGGTATATGATCATATTGAAGAAAATCAATCCTTACTTAAAAGTGCATCAGTAGAAGAAAATAACTTCTGGACTCTTGAAAACATGAAAGGTTTCATCATGGAAAATGTTCATACGATTGGTGAATATTATGATGTTTTGTTCTTTTATATTGTTGTTTTCCAAATCATTGCTTATTACAAAGCCAACGGAAAATTACCTCAAACCTTTGAAGAATTAAATACAGGAGGAATCTTCACAGGAAATCCGGCAAAACAGATCCGTCCGGAACAATATTACGGAAGCGGTGGAAAATTACACGCTGTTGAAGCTTTGTCAGGAGTAATTGCTGTTTTTCAGGAAATTAAAGGTCAGGGAGAAGGTGCGGATGATACTATTTTTGATGTTGATCCTTCCCAGTTTGAAGAAGGAATGGAATTAGCGCATTATTTCAGATTTAAAGAAATTTTCCATGAACATTATTATTTGGATGGAAACTATAAACCTTTTATGGATGAAAACGGAATGATGCCTGTCACTACTCCACCTGTTGGAAAAGCACTTCCTGTAGATTGGAACGCTGCTTATCCGATGAAACCAAATCCTAAAATGGCAGATTATCAATCGAATCCACAATTGTATGCGCAGGGAAAAGCATTTAATCAAACGTATAAAAACTTATTGGATGCAATTCAGGCTGCTGTAGAAGGGGATGCAAAAGAATTAGAAAAATCAATCATGTATATGTATGCTTTGAAAGAACAGGCAATCGGATTGATGAGCCAACCGTTGGATTCTCAATACAATGCAGGACCAACTTTTGAATATCCAACAACTTAAATTTATTTAAAATTTTAACCACAAAAGAGACAGAAGATTAAGTTTTAAAACAACTTCATTAATTAATAACCATAAAAACAATATATCATGTTAAAAAGAGAAAAGGAAAGTCTTGAAAAAGGAAGTGAATTGTTAAGAGCACCACAACCAAGTCAGGATCAGCAAGGTTATCTTGCCAACTTAATGAAAGGATACTCGAAACTTTTAATCGACGATCCGGTAACCCCTTTTAGAGAAGAAAATTTACAGGACATTGCAAATAATGTAAAGTATGGTGTTTTAGAAGCATTAAATGGAACATGGGTAAGTTATAATGCCAATTACAATAAAAACATAGACAGACCTTCATTAGGAAGTGGAATTCACACGACGATTATGCCTTCTCCAGGAACCAATCAAAATACAATTCCAGGAAAATTTAGTTTTGATACTGAAGAATATATCGAAAAATTAACATTCGAAATCGTTCCCGGTGGTGTTCGTAACCGTGGTGGCGCAACGGAATTATTTTGTGGTGCTGTAAAATACGATCAAACCATTAAAAGTGTAAATAAAGTAGAAGGAAATCCAAATTTACAATACGCCGGAATTCACGAAGAAAACGGAATGTATCTTTGGTTAAGCGACGTTTATAATTACGCCGCAACTGAAGAAACCATCAAAAGAGACCGTGGAATTCATGCCTTTTCTAATGAAGATTTTGAAAAATACGGATATAAAGGAGAATACAGAAACGAACCTTTGGTTGAAGTAAAAGACGAAAACGGTAACTCTTCATACATTCTTTTAAGTGAATTAAAAGAAGGACAGCAATATTATCAAATCATTCCGGCACAGGAAATAAAACCAATGGATGGAGTTAAAGGACCTTATTTTATTCCTGATTATTCGATCTCAAGAAGTGGAGTTATCCCTCACGGAAGCACGATTACCGTATTGGGAGATATTACCCCTGAAAGTAAAGATAATAAAGTATATTACCTTAGAGACGGCGCTCCGCAATTCCCTACTGGCCTTGCAACTTGGAATCCTCCTCATCTTGCTATCTCACCAACTATGGGAGGTGCGGGAGGTGCTATTAACCTTGACGAACCGGCTCCGGCATGGGTTCACCAGACTTTAAATGATGAAAATGATCCTGGTTCAAACAAAATTTATACACAGAGAATATTGGCAGATGAGCTATATCCTTACTGTGTAAGACCGGATATGAGATTAAGAGACACATTGAGCGGACAAAATGTTGCCAATTATGTACTTGTTCAATTATCATCAAAAATGCAAACCGGAGCGCAAGGTGGAATTCTAAACGTTCCTTTTGTTAATCGTTTTGTACCGACCGTTGAAATAGATTTTAATCTTTGGATTGAAACTGTAATTGAAGATGGAAAAGAAATTCTTCAGTTGCAATACGAACAAATTATATTTTTCGAATTTGATTTCGGAAATGATGGCGGTACCACAAGCTGGCCACATATTCAGGTGAATACACTTCGTAAAATCGAGGATATTCCTGCAGATCAGAGAAAAATAATCGAACAGGAATTTTTCAATGCCCCTCCTGCAATGAATATGACAACAACTGCAGCAGTTTCTGAGCGCATTGCCAATCCACCTTCAGGATGCCCTTATCATAAAGAATAAAATTTTGATTTAATCTTATTAAATCAAACAAACACTACTCAACCTTATAGGTTCCATAAACCTATAAGGTTTTAAATCAACAAATTAAAATTTATTTTTTATTAGAAGCTTATTCCTGCTTTCCACTATATCTTTTTAGTTACGGCCTCCGCTTCGCTCCGGCCGCAACCAAAAAGGATGCCGTTGCAATCACGGCTAGGGCTATAGTCCTTCATTTAAACATTTGAAGAATATCCACGAAGCTTGTCATCCTGTAGGGGTCTGAATATCGTATTAGAAAAGTTTAGAAAGATTCGAGCCTAGATGCTTCCAGCATAACAAACATACTGGAAAACACCGCTGAATGATTAAGTTAAAAAAAATAAAAATCTAAAAACGTATTACCATGAAAAATCAATTACCTCCAATTCCAAAAGGATTTGGATTACCATTTTATTACGCTACCCTATTCAACATTGAGGTTGCCTTTCTTATAGACCGAAAAAAAGTATTGAAATACCTTGAAAACACAGGACTGATTGCCGCAGATTTCAAAGGAAAAGCTTTGGTAAGTTTCAATTTTCAGAATTATACAGGGCAATTTCCCGACGGATCCAGCACGACTCAGGAAATTGAATTGAACATCGTTTCTTATCCTGAATCTCAAAAAGATACCGTAGCATTTGTAACTGCGGAAGAATATCTTCGCGGTGAAGAGCAGACAAAATTAATGGGACACAAACGCGTTTGGGTTCCTTGTGATGCTGATATGGCCATTAAAGCCGGAATAGAATTGTTTGGCGAACCAAAATTCAAAACAACATTTACCACGAATCTTCCTTCACTGAATGTTCCCGGTCAAAATAAATGGACAGTAACTTGCAACGATCCTAAAAATACTAAAGAATCAATTTTTACTTGTGTGGCAGATGTTGCAGATCTTATTCCTGAAATGGCTGCCTTCTCTCCTATCACCGAATACGGGAAGTTTGAAGGCAAATTAATCGGGTGCCGTTGGAACATCTTACAACCCACTTGCCTTCACTTTTTAAATGAAAAGGAAAGTAAAAAACGAGTGCAGATGACCTATGGAAAATCTGATCATCAAATGAAAAAAGACATGGAAATCCTGATCGGAGATACTCCCGCTTTTGCAGTGCGTACAAGTATGTCTGCTCCTGCAGCTACTCAAACACGTGCTTATTATATTTAAAACTAAAATGATGAGCTATTTATCAAAATTAGATGCCATTTATTTCACTGATCTGGAAAAAATAAAAGGCAAAGCGTATGATTATATTGTCATAGGAGGCGGTGCTTACGGAACAACTTTTATTCATCGTATGTTGGAACTAGAACCGAAATGTAAAATTCTTGTATTGGAAAAGGGAAACTTATTGCTTCCTGAGCATTATCAGAATTTACCTCCAGCCTATCAAACGGTATTTAACGATACCACCGCCCAACCTTGGGAGATGTCTGATAAAAAATACAATATTCATGGTCAGATTCCTTTTTTAGGAGGAAGAGCCTTGTATTGGAATGCCTGGGTTCCACAACCTTCTGCAGCACAAATGCCCGATTGGCCTCAAGACGTGATTGAAGGATTAAAACTGGAATGGAATCTTGTAGATCAATTCATCGGCCGTTCTACCACCATTGAAATCAATGGATATACCGGAGATTTTCACAGAGTGATGCGTGAACGATTGTTTAAAAATTTAGATAAAATCCCGACAAGTGATTATTACGACAGGGCTTCTTCTTTGGACGGCGCCATGGCCAATTTAAATTCCAATAAATCATGGCAGCGTTTTTCACCCGTTAATATTTTGGTGGATGATATTCAAAAATATGAAGGTCACATTGATGTTCTTGTCAATTGTGAGGCCACATCATTAAAAAGAGATAAAAAAGGAATTTCACATATTGGCACAACGCAAGGAGAAATCAGCACAAAAAAAGCAAAAGTTATTTTGTCTATTGGAGTGATAGAGCCTATAACCTTAGTGAAGCCTGCTTTCCCTGAAAACAAATTGTTAGGAAGAAACTTTATCGGTCATATGCGTTCGCAGATCTTGGTTCGTTTTCCTAAAAAAGCAGCCGGAGTAAGCAATGATCTGCTGCAGGTTGCCGCTTTATATCTTTCAGGAATGACGTTGGGAAGAGAGTTTCATACCCATATTTCATGTATTTACAATCCGAAAGGCAAAGAACAGGAAGAAGATCTTTACCGCGTAATCCCCGATCCTACTAACCTTGATCTATACATGGATGATCATTATGTTTATTTCCTTTTACAATGTATGGCTGAAATTAAGGGCGAAAGAACTGCTGCATCTACCAACTATATTGATCTACAAAAAGGAATTACTAAGATTAATTTTTCATTACCCAAAGTAGAATCCGAAGTTTGGGATGAGGTAGACCGCGTAATTTATCAGGTAGCAGATGTAATGGGCAACGGAACCAAAGCCGAATATTTACAAAGCGACAATAAAACCTGGTCTTCTCAAAAACCCGATATGGCAAACATTAGAGACTATAACCTTATTCATGAGGCTGGAGTGATGTGGATGGGCAACAGCGCTAAAGATTCTGTGACAGATTCATACGGAAAAATGCATGAGACAGACAATTTATACGTTTTAGGCGGTGCTATTTTCCCAACATGCGGTAGCTGGAATCCTACGTATACCGCTATGGCAATGACTTACAGGCTAGCAAGAAAATTTTCTAAAAATTCTTAACCCTAAAAACTAAAAATCATGAATTTAGAAAGCAAAATGAGAGGATTAACATTAGGCGCACAAGTCCTTCCTCTTGAAAGAGTTTCTGCCTCAGATCTTGGTGCTTTGGCACCTCTTGTAGGAACCTGGAAAAACGTTGACGTTCCCGCATCGGATATATCAGCGGGTTGGAATACCATTTCAGTTCCGGGACAGGATAAAGGATTTGTTTTTGAAGTCATTCCTTACACCGAAACATTAACCTTTAATCCGGTTGTTATACAGGCCGGAAATCGTGGTCCTGTTGTCAAAGGACAGCAAGTAGAACAAATGATCTTCGGTCTTTTGTATGAGCAGCAAATTATAAGCGCTTGTGACAGTAGTTTTTGCAACGAGCGTGGTTTTCCTGCAGGATCAACGATTCATGTTGAGACAGGATTATTTTTAAATTTAGGTCAGCCAAACGGAGGGTACACGATTGCCCGTATGTCGACTATTCCTCACGGAAATTCATTATTGGCTCTTGGAAGCTCCATTGAAGTGGGTAATCCGGGAACAGATTTCTTTAGCCCGGCTTCTTCAATTCCAACTTTGTTGAATGGAGACAGAATAACTCAGCTTGGTTATTCGGATCAGATTATTGGGAATCCACAGTTTGCACCATTCAATCAGGTCAATCCAAATGCATTCCTTGAATCTACATTGGAAGCTTTAGTAGGAACAGGCGGAGTGAGTAATATGACTGTTATTCAAATGTCTACCGACACGCCGGATGCCAACGGAGGAATTTTGAATATTCCGTTTATCCAGACTAATGTCAATGCTACCAAAATGGATGCAACTTTCTGGATTGAAGATATTGTAGACAGCGCAGGAAATCCTAGTCAAGTACTACAGTATTCGCAGACGATTAATCTGGTTTTTCCGGCTACAGGATCTGCACAGCCTGTTAACTGGCCTCACGTTACGGTTAATTCTATGGTAAAAGTCCCTGAAACCATGCAACTACAACAAAAGTTTCAAAGTTTAGATGTAATGGAAGGATTAGATGTGACTCAAGGATTTACAGAAAGTTAATTTTTAAATACTAAACCTCTGGATTTAATTCGGAGGTTTTTATTTTTAATTTAGCAGCTTTCGATTTTTCTATCTTTATTTTCCTGAAATCCCAAGGTGATATTGCATTTTTATCTGACCATAAACCTCGTTTCTGTTTCTTTGCTAAAATTTCATATTCCTTCAGCCTAATATTTTTTGAAGCTTTAAAATACCACCATCCATAACCAGATTTGATGATTTCAGCAGAAAGATATTTGTCATCATCATAAAATATTTTGGCGATCGTTCTTCGGTATCTGTCTTTTTTAATTCTGTAAAATACAACATCTTTTCCAAAGACTTTTGAACTCGTAAATTGTTTTGCATTGTTGCCAAAAGGCTGTTTCTTTTCGGGACAATCTACCTCTGCCAAACGTAAAGTTTCCTGAGTTTTATCTGCCAATAAAGCAACAACAGTATCTCCGTCTTTTATACCGATAATTTTTGCCTTGACTTGAGAAAACACCCACATAGACGCAAAAAATAGCAGTACACACATCATTTTTTTCATGAGTACAATGATAAGAACTTTAAATGGAAAATTCAAAAACCTTCAAATTAAAATTTGAAGGTTTTGTTTATTAATTATTCCTTTTAACGCAAAGTCCGCAAAGTTTTTTTAACCAATGATTCTGCTGATCTTTAAGTTCGCAAAGGCGTTTCAAAAAAAATTTCATTATTACTTTTCAAATATTGGAAGTTCAATTCCTGAAAGCATCATTTTATAGTGTTGAAGCTGATTATTAATTGTATTTGATTCTGATTGAAAGAAGTTTGATTGACTAAACAAGTTTTCATAATATGAAATTCCTTCAAAAAGATTTTCTTTAAAGGTTTTCCATTTCTTATCCTGAGATTTTGTCACTGTTCCTGAGAAATCGGCAATTTCTTTTTTCAAATGATCGACGTATATCTTCAATTCATTGATGAACATATTCGGACGGTTATTATCGGGAAGAATATTAGTATTTCCGTAAATATGTTGTACCATCTGAGAGAGCGAAACTTCTTTGTCGAAAAAAGCGAGATTAGGCCCCGGACAGATCACCACGCCTTGTTTTTCTCCTTTTATTTCCAACTTTTGCTCCATATAAGCAGCATTTACCAATCCGACGCATAAACATGCTTTTTCAGTAATTTCTTCCTTTCTTTTTTGAAATTGCTCTGGCGTTATCTCTTGTTTTTCGGCTTGTAAATTTTCAAGTTTAATATCTTGATACTTTTTTGATGCTGTACAAATTCCTTCTGATGAAAACTCTTTACTCAGAGCCAATAATTTTTTAGGACATGAACTTCCGTAACGGTTTTTGTTATTTTTATTTTGTCTGAAAATTTCGTTGGAAGTTCCTCTTACCGTATTGAAAGGCACTCCCAAAGGCGAAAGATTACTTAAATAAAAATCATTTTCTTTAGATTTTAAAAGTAGATCTCTCGTTTCATCATCCACTGAAGTTGCTTCCGGAACAAGCAAAAACGGAGAACCCCAACCGACACTGTTTACATCATAAGTTTTCAAAAGAAAATCATGTTCTTCTGAGGTTCCTACTCCACCCTGAACAGTAATTTTCATTTCCAAAGGTTCAGAAACTGTAATTTTTCCTTTTTGCTGTAAAGCATTGAGCATTAATGAATGTGCAGAATCGATCAGTTCGTTTTTCTTTTGTTTGAATTCTTCCATGATTGGACCAAGCAAAAGGCCTTCGGTGGCAAAAGCATGACCGCCACAGTTTAAACCGGATTCTATTCTGTACTCAGAAACCCAAAGTCCTTTTTTAGCCAAAAAATTCCCCTGAATCATCGCAGAACGGAAATCACTGACTTTCAGAATAATTTTCTTTTTCAGAAAACCATTTTCATCAGGAAAAAAATCGTCAAATTCTTCGATATAACTGTATAAACGAGGATTCATCCCTGCGGAAAGCACCACGGAGGAAGATAATTTACTGTTGGCAAAACCACGCAAAGAAGCATGAGCATCGTTGTAAATAACAGGTAATTGCTCATTTTTTTTGAAGTTATCTTTATCAACTTTCGTCATGATATTGACATCTATACTCCCGGGAGCAAGATTTTTTTCAATAAAATGTTTAATTGAAGATGTAAAATTTTCTTTTTGATTCAGAAGATTTTGTAATCCGTTTTTCAGTTCTGAAGTATTGGGAAGCATGTCCACAAAGTTCATCAAAGCGGTTTTGTTTTTCGCAATTTCTTCTTTGAAAGCATCAAACTTTTCATTGACGATATCATCCACCATGTCCAGATAAGCGGTAATTCTTTTGGCACGGTAGTCGTCTATTTTTGTTGAAATACTTGAATAATTCAAATTGAATTTTTCATTATAAAAGTTTTTCATTTTCTCTATAATTTCATCATCAATTATAGAAACAACGGAAGAAATTCCGTATTGTGCGACACGGATAGGACTGTCTATCGTATACGCTAATCCCATCACAGGAATATGGAAATTGTGTAAAGGTTTTTTGATCATTTTTATATTCATTAAAATAATTCTTGGCCTCTAAACTCCCATCAACTAATTCACTGTAAAAATATTAGTTTAAAATTAATTATGCATTAAATAATAATTGAATTTCTTGAAAATATGCTTAAAATCATTCTCTTTGAGGTTTTTTAACGCAAAGAGCACAAGGTTTTCTTTGACTACTAACTGTTTTTAAGTTCGCAAAGGCGTTTTACTCAGCTAGGAGACATATGAATATAAACCCCAACTTTAGTCAGGATTTATATTTTTTTATAGTTAAAATAAACCTTTAATGTAGCATTGATGCCTGTTAATAATCAAATAAAAACAGTGCAAATCGAAAATAAGTTCTTAATAAATTAACTGCTCATTAAAAATCTAAACTTATTGATGTTTTTAAGTGCGATTCCTGTTCCACGAACAACAGCTCTTAAAGGATCTTCAGCAACACATACAGGTAGTCCCGTTTTTTTGTGTAGTCTGTCTGCCAGTCCGTTTAATAAAGCACCTCCTCCGGCAAGATAAATACCTGTTTTGTAGATATCTGCAGCCAATTCCGGCGGAGTAAGAGATAGTGTTTCCATTACAGCATCTTCAATCCTCATGATCGATTTATCCAGAGCTTTGAAGATCTCTTTATAATTAATCATGATCTCTTTTGGCTTACCCGTAATTAGATCTCTTCCCTGTACAGGAATGTCTTCTAAAGGATAATCCAGTTCCTCCAGTGCAGAACCTATTTCAATTTTTATTCTTTCGGCAGTTCGCTCTCCAATATATAAGTTATGATATGATCTTAAAAAGTAAGAAATATCATTGGTAAACACATCACCAGCAATTTTTAAAGATTTGTCACAAACAATTCCTCCAAGCGCAACAACAGCAATTTCGGTAGTTCCCCCACCTATATCAACAATCATATTCCCTTCAGGACTCTGTACGTCAATTCCAGCTCCAATAGCGGCTGCCATTGGTTCATAGATTAACTTTACTTCCTTAGCATTTACCTTTAATGCAGAGTCTTTAACGGCTCTTTTTTCAACTTCAGTGATTCCGGAAGGAATACAAATAACAATTCTAAGTGCAGGCTGAATAAATCTGCCTCTGATTCCCGGAATTTGTTTGATGAATTCCTTGATCATATGTTCCGAAGCGTGAAAATCGGCAATAACTCCATCTTTTAAGGGACGGATTGTTTTAATATTTTCGTGGGTTTTCCCTTGCATTAATTTGGCTTGTTCACCAACTGCAATGGGCTTTCCTGTTGTTCTGTCTATAGCGACAATGGAGGGTTGATCAATAACAATCTTGTTATTATGTATGATTAGTGTATTAGCGGTTCCAAGATCCATTGCGATCTCTTGCGTAAACATATCAAATAACCCCATTTTATCGTTCTTTTATTATATTGCAAAGTACGGCTTTCTGTACGGATATAGATGTCGGGGAAATTGGCAATTGGAGTTAAAGTTGTGTTAATCTTTTTTTAATATCTAATTTTTAATAATGCTAATTTTTAACGCGAAGTTTGCTGAATTTTTTCATTTTAAGTTATATCAATTTATTCATGAATGTATTTTATCTCTTATAATCGACTTTATTATTTTTAATTTCCAAAATATAACTTACACGACGGTAAATAATTATCAATTATTAAAATAACACAGAAAACATTTTATCTGATATTCATAAAACTTATCTATTTTTAATCAATCAAATTAAAAATAGAATGAAGGCTAAAACTCCTTTTTACATTGCTCTCGTTTTCGGAATGATGGCAACTCCTTTTTCGGCACAAACAGACTCTCAATTAAAAAATGAAATATCTAAAGTAGAATCAGGATTGATGCCTGTTGTTCGGTTTGAGGGTGAACCTCTCTGGACTTTAGAGTCCCGAATGAAATATTACAATGTTCCCGGAGTTAGCATCGCTGTCATTAAAAATTCTAAAGTAATATGGAGCAAAACATATGGATTTTCAGATGTAGAATCTAAAACTCCTGTGAAATCCAACACGCTATTTCAGGCGGCATCTATGAGTAAACCGGTGAGTGCTTACGCTGTGCTAAAAGAAGTGGAAATGGGAAAAATCGATCCAAATGCAGATGTAAATTCTTATCTGAAAGCATGGAAAGTTCCTGAAAATGAATTCACAAAACAAAAGAAAGTAAGTCTCAAAAATATTGTCAGTCATACTGCAGGTTTTAGTGTGAGTGGATTTGCGGGTTACGAAGTTGGCCAACCTATTCCGACATTAGTTCAGGTTTTGAATGGACAAAGTCCGGCTAATTCTCCCGCTGTCGTTGTTGATAAACTTCCCGGAACACCTTTTCGTTATGCCGGTGGTGGATATTGTGTGTTACAACAAATGTTGATAGACCTTGAAGGAAAAGATTTTGCCTCAATATTGACTGAAAAAGTACTTTCTCCTCTGAATATGAAAAACAGCACTTTCTCTCAACCTTTATCGGAAGCTCAGGCTCAGTTTGCAGCTACAGCTTATAATGAAAACGGAATCAAAGTTCAAGGAAAATACCATGTTTACCCTGAATTGGCGGCAGCAGGTTTGTGGACAACAGCAGAAGATTATGCAAAGTTTGTGATTGATATTCAAAATACGTTGAGCAATAAAAGCCAGACCGTTATTTCTAAAAAAACAGCTGAGGAATTTACAACTCCATTTATTGATCCATTCATGGGATTAGGTATTTTTCTGGAAAATAGAAATGGTAGGGTCTACTTCACTCACGGCGGTTGGAATGAGGGTTTTTCCAGCAAATCTATAGGAAATAAAACCAGCGGTGACGGCATTGTCGTTTTAACGAACACCAACAAACCTGCATTTATTGAAGAACTTATCCGCTCGGTTGCAAACGTTTATCAGTGGCCGAATTACGTGAATTCAATTAATAAAATCCTACCTACTATCGAAAAAGATTTTAGCAACAATATTGGTCGCTACCAATCTGATAAGTATGGTTTTTATAAAGTTTATCAGGAGAATGGAAAGCTAATGGCCATCAATAATACAGAAGCTCCAACAGAACTTATTAAAGTAAGTGAAGACACTTTTGCAATTCGGGACTGGGATTTTCAATTTAAATTTATAAAAAATACTAAAACAGGAAAAAGGGAATTGATACAAGTTTTGGGAGACAAGACCATAAGATCTAAGAATCCACAAATGAGTCCTGATGAAAAGACACCTCTAGAGCTTATTTTGGAAGGAAATTTTGATAAAGGTTTACAATTATATCAAAAAGCAAAAACTGAAGATGCCAATCATAATCTGATTTCCGAAGGGTATTTGAATGGAGTCGGTTATGCTCTTCTTCAACAAAAACAACCCAACAAAGCCATTGATATTTTCCGAGTGAATACTCTACTCTATCCTAAAAGCGAAAATGTGTACGATAGTCTAGGAGAAGCTTATCTGGGAGCCGGACAAAAGGAAAAAGCCAAACAGAATTATCAAAAAGTATTGGAAATAAATCCTAAAAATGAAAATGCTGCTAAGGTTTTAAAAACATTATAAAAGAAATTGCCTTCATTATTTTGGAGGCATTTTTTTATATCTGCTTTTTTTAACGCAAAGTTCGCTAAGATTTTTTTGACTACTATATGTTTTTAAGTTCGCAAAGGCGTTTCACTCAGCGAAGTTTGTGAAATTTATTCAAAATAAAAAAATCCCAACTTTCGTCAGGATTTTATTAAACTTTTTTTCTATAAAAATATTTTCTACTCAATTACAATACTTCTCTTACTAACTGTATGTGCTGAAAAATATCCTAAAGCTCCGTTATTGATATTGCTTGGCGGATTGGAAGGCGTAACACCTCCACCAGGCCCACCATCTCCAGAAATTTGAAGAAGAGCGCTGTAATATGTGAAAATATTATTGTCTATACTTTGCATTTCAACATGAATTGTGTCTCCTGCTACAACCAAAACATCATCCGGATCATCGCCATCATCGTTAGGAAGGAACAGAGGACGCTGATTTGGCAATCCGTTATTCACGTTATCTGAAAAAACTTCGAATATCTTTTTAGGCTTGTCATTAACTGTAAAATTAAATAAATAACGATTTCCTAATGCCTGAGGATCAGTAAAAACAGGTAAAAGGGTGTATGTTGTTGTCCCTCCAAACACAAAAGAATCCTGCGTTAATCCATCAAAACTCACTTCTTGAGGCATCGTACTTTGGGCAGTATATTCTTTGCCTTCTGCCTGAATTTTCAATGTATAAGTTCTTCCCACTACTCCGCTGAAAGCTGTGGTTTTATATTTTCCATCGCTAACATATTGTAATGTTTCGGTCTGACCTGTATTATCGCTTAAAACAACCTGAGCATTGGTAACTGCAGGATATTGATTGTTTTCTGTAAAAGCCACAGATTTTGTTATTCTCACAAAATATGGCCCGGGCTGATTGGTTATATTGGCTTCTATGACAATGTTTCCAGCTTTATTATCTAGATCTAAATCGATTTCTTTTTCGCAAGACGTTAATAAAAACAGGGATAATATGATAAAAAATGTATTCTTCATGATTTAAAATTTGAAATTGTAAGTGATGTTTGGTACCCAACGGAATAACGAAGTCTGCATAGCGCGGGTCGTTCCCGGATTGTTCGGATTATCTTCAAAAGTAATCGTATAGGCATTTTCGCGACCGTACACATTGTAAATTCCGAATGACCAAGAGCCTTTGAAACGTTTTGTAGATTCCGGTTCGTAGGTTGCGCTCAGATCCATTCTGTGATAGGCAGGCATTCTGTCGGCGTTTCTGTTACTGTATTGGAATATTGTTTGCCCGTTCAACTCATATTTTCCGGTTGGGAAAGTCACCGCATTTCCTGTGCTGTAAAGGAATAATCCTGAAAGTGACCATTTTTTACTCAATTCATAGGTTGCAACGATGGAAAGATCGTGGGTTTTATCCATTCTGGCGTTATACCATTCGTTATCGTTGATTCCGTCTATTTTTCTTTCTGTTTTTGATAAAGTATAGGAAATCCAGCCTGTCAGTTTACCGCTTTTCTTTTTAGCAATTAATTCTAAACCATACGCTCTTCCTTTACCGAAAAGCAATTCACTTTCAACATCTGCAGCGGTATCAAATGAGATCTGAGCTCCATTTTTAAAGTCGATCTGATTTTGCATTGATTTGTAATACACCTCCGCATTAATTTCATAATTATTGTTATTGAAATTCCTGCTGTAGCCTAAACTTATCTGATCTGCAATTTCAGGCTTTACGCTGTAACTACTTCCAATCCACTGATCGGTAGGATTTCCGCTGCTGCTGTTGCTCAACAAATGTAAATTCTGCGTGTTTCTGGAATACCCTCCTTTTACACTGCTCACCTCATTAATACGATAGTTTGCCGTAATACGCGGTTCAAGATTTACATATGTTTTTCCGAATTTTCCTTTTTCTAAAAACCTGCTGTCTGTAAGAACTCCGTTTTCATAACTATTAAATGTATCACCGCCTAAAACACTGAAACCGGAAAGCCTTAACCCATAATTAACCGTTAATTTTTCGGTTGCTTTAAAATCATCATTGATATAGACTGCATTTTCCCATGAAGATCTCGGATTTCTTGGAAAACTGCTCACACTCGTACCCGAAGCACTGCTTGGCGTAATCGTATGATAGATAGACTGTAAACCAAAACGAACAGAATGTTTATTTCCTGCAAACCATGTGAAATCCTGTTTAAGATTCCAGTCTTCGATCTGAGAATCCAGTCCGAATGTATTGTCGTTGCTGTGTAAACTTACTTTATAATTGTAGTTGCTGTAAATTAAAGACGTATTGGAGAATAATTTACTATTAATAATACTGTTCCAACGAAGTGTTGCCGTTGTATTTCCCCAATCTGTTGAAAAAGTATCGCCTAATCCCAAAACATCTCTTCCAAAATATCCTGATAAATAAAGACGGTTATTTTCGTTAACCTGATAATTTGCTTTTAGATTTAAATCATAAAAATATAGTTTGCTGTCTTTAAAATCGTCGGTTGATTTCAGAAATAAATCTGCGTACGTTCTTCTTCCTGAAACAATGAATGATGATTTTTCCTTTTGAATCGGGCCTTCCACACTCAGTCTACTGCTTATTAAACCGATTCCTCCGTTGACGTTGTAATCTTTATTATTTCCATCCTTCATTTTAACATCCATCACGGAAGAAAGACGTCCGCCATATTGTGCAGGGCTATTTCCTTTGATGATACTTGCATCTTTTAACGCATCACTGTTAAATGTACTGAAAAATCCAAGTAAGTGCGAAGCGTTATAAACAGGCGCCTCATCCAACAATATCAAATTCTGATCGGTTGCACCTCCTCTTACACTGAATCCGCTGCTTCCTTCGCCGTTACTTTTAATTCCCGGTAAAAGCTGGATCGTCTTCATCACATCTTTTTCGCCGAATAAAACAGGCAGTTTTTCTATATTTTTGATGCTCAATGTTTCCGTTCCCATTTGAGCGGTCGAAAGGTTTTTATCCTTTTTAACTCCAGAAATAATAACCTCATCTATATTTGCTGTTCTTTCCTGTTTTTCTTCCTGAATTAAAGGAAGATCCAGCTTAACATTCTGATCAACTTTTATATTCTGTTCAAAATCTTTGTAACCCGGATAGGAAATAATCATTCTGTAGTTACCCTCCGGCAGGGATAAAGAATAGAATCCGTATTCATTGGCTACCACATTGATGGATGGATCTTCAGCCACTTTTACGGTCACTCCGATCAGTAATTCGCCGTTTTTCTGGTCTTTTACAGTTCCGCTTACCGAGTATTTCTGCTGAGCTACAGCTAAAGTACTGAAACAGAGCGCAGCCGAAGCAGCCGCGATTTTAAAAAAAGATGTTTGCATTCAGTTTATTATTTAATGTAGTAGATTTTTTAAATATTAAAAAAGTTTATTGGTGTTAATTAAATAGATGAAATAGGAAATCAATTGAGCAAAAAACATTCATTTTTTCTCATTAACAGGCCTATTTTAGGATATTTCACTGCAAAGATAAATATCAACTTGAAATAAAAACTCTTTGATGTCGAAATTATTGCCTTCGTGTGAATAAAAAACTAAATATTAAATTCTATGATGATATTTTTTCTTCAATTTTTGGATCTTTTATTGATTGATCGTAAATAAAAAAGCCTTAAACATTACTATTTAAAGACTTTATATCTTAAACTCATCAACTTTCGAAAAAGAAGAATATTAATTAGAATTAACTTAGGAGATGACCATTTTATCTTTCAAGAATTGTGTTCTGTAATCTTTAGGAGTAATTCCGGTAATTTTCTTAAAAAGTTGGGTAAAATGGGAAGCTGTATGGAAATTAAGCTCATAAGCGATCTCCGCTATATCTTTACTTGAATGCAATAAGGCTTTGCTGTAGTTAATATCCATTTCGTTGATCCATTGTTTGGGTGACTTTTGGGTTACATTTTTGATACATTTTGTGAGATAATTTTCTGTAACAGACAGTTTATCAGCATAAAAAGCAACTCTTTTTTCGCCTACATGATATTTAAACAAAATCTCCCGAAACTGAAGAGATAATTCCATAGGACGGCTAGCTGATCTATGATGATTATTGGAGTCTGTACTTAAAATTTTTACTAAAATAAGGTGAAGCATGGTGACAATTATTTCATTCAGATTCAATCCATTAAGCCATAATTCCTGTTCCATAATGGTAAGAAGCTGAGTGATTGTTCCGTACGTGAGCGTATCCAAATTCAGGAAAGGAGGCATGAAAAAAATGCTCGTTTTATGTTTTGGTAATTCCTGCTCAGATAAAATATTATTTTCGTAGGCTAAGAAAAAACCTTCAGCATCATCTGATAATTCGATGGTTGCCGTAATCGTTCCTTGTTTAATGAAGATAACTCCACCTTTTTCAGCCTGAAATTCCTGATTGTCCAAATACTGCTTGATATGACCATTCGTAATAAAAATGATAAAATTAAACGTGGTTCGGTAAGGAATCACAGGCATGAGAATCCCTTTAAGGTAATCCTCAAGCCTGTAAAGCTGTATATCTGCGTTGTTAGACAGTATTTTCTCTGTAATGTTCGGGAGAAAAAGCTTCTTATATTGAAAATTGGAAAGTACTTCCATATCAGTTAATTATCATATCTAGCTTTATACAAATTTAATGCTGAAATCCTATTTAAAACTTATAAAATACACCCATTTTTATTCCGAAAGGAATTCCTGGAGTGTAGGTAATGTCTGTGATAGGTTCGGCTTCATTTTTCAGTTGGGTTTCTGTAGCAAATTGAGCTTCGTTCCATTTTACGTTGAAAAGGTTATTGATTTGCAGATTGGCACCCCATTTTGCGCGATTGTAAGAAAGTACAAGATCATTCACAAAATAGGCTTTTGTACGAAGGCTGTTATCTTCAACTGCCGGTCGATCTCCCAAATAACGATACTGTAATCCTAAAGAAAAACCATTCAGAAAATCCCAGTTTATGGAACCTGTACTCGTTATTACCGGAGCCAACGGAACATAATCTTCTCCTTTTTTCTCTTCAACAAATCGGGCATGAGAATAATTGATATCAGCATTCAAATACAAGTTTTCCAACGGTTGAAAACGGATTCCCAAATCTGCTCCAAACCGTCTTGATTTTCCTGATGGTTCTACAACAGCATCATCTCCCACATACACAAACTCCTGCTTTAGAGCCAGATACCAGATGGTTGGTGTGATAATTAATGATTTGAAAGGATGCAGTCTAACTCCAAGATCTCCGCCGATAGAATACGGTAAAGTTTTTGCATCTTTTTCCTGAACAACCACTCTCATGTCATTAGAATGGAATCCCATGCCTGTTTTCAGGAACCACATAATCTTATCATTGGCGGCGTAAGAGAAATTTAGCTTTGGACTTAATCTTGTACCTTCAGATGATTGTCCGGAAGGCAATTGCTCATAATCCAATAAATTATGCATGTTGAAAATGAAATGATCTACTCTTAAGGCAGGATTAATCGTCCATTTCCCTGTTTTCCAAATCAACCCTGAATAGGCATGAAGATTGGTTTCTGTTCCATTAACATCAGCCATTTTATCTAACAATAAATCTCTGTGATACACGTGATTAAGCTGTAATGTATTAATATCATCATTTCGGAATCCTACTCCCGATATCCAGTTTAATGAGCTGTTAGGGAGAGAAAAACTTTTGGTGTATTTAATTTCGGTTCCGTATATATTTCTGCCGTCTTTCTGCTCGATTTCGTCGCCGTGGT
>Ga0302167_10000256_pt1 | contig 27433 bp, 30 predicted proteins | sample I_Fen_N1_1_FD_193496 | JGI IMG/M metagenome (GOLD analysis project Ga0302167, IMG submission 193496) | Peat permafrost microbial communities from Stordalen Mire near Abisko, Sweden - I_Fen_N1_1 | ecosystem: Environmental > Terrestrial > Soil > Wetlands > Permafrost | place: Sweden: Abisko...
GCCAGAACAAATTTGAATCTGATATGAGGGAATTTCTCCTTCATTTCCAATTCTATATCATATAATGGAGTCTCAGCTTGATCCAATACCACGATTAAAGACGGGTTAAATTGCGCTACCTGTCTTACAATTTCACTACCAATAGAACCCGCACCTCCTGTTACTAATACATTTTTATTGTAATGTCTGCTTTTAACCTCTTCATTTTCGATTTTTATAGGTTTTCTGTTCAACAAATCTTCAATTTGAAGATTTCTGATGGAAACGCCTAAATCATTTTCTCTCAGTTTTTGTACAGATGGTGCTTTGAAAATATTTAAGTCTTTTTCTAAAAATAAATTCACCCATGAATTCATTTCATCTTTAGACATCATTTCTTTAACGATAATTACACCGTCTATAATAAGATCTTCTTTTGAGTTTTCTTCAATTCTTTTCTTTTCGAAAATAGGTTTTCCTAATAATGAAGCCCTTTTGGAATCTGTTCTTTGGGTAAGAAATCCTACAACTTGGTACGGCAGACTAGGATTATCTAAAATAGCCCTTGCAATGGCAATAGATTGCTCATCAATTCCTAAAACTAAAATTCTTTTTTTCAGTGCGCTTCTTCGATATTCTCTAACGATATGAAAAAACTCTTTTACATATAATCTAAAAAGAAATAGCCCCATGAAGGAGATGATGAAATAAAGTATTAGATAAGGTGTAAGGATAAATTTCTCTCCGGTTGTCCAGAAATAGATCATATTGATTGTAGCTACAATGAACATTGTACAGAAGCACGAGATCAATAGTTTAAATAAATCAATAAAAGTTGAATGTCTTATAATCCCTGCATAGGTTTTGAAAAAATACATGAATATCACATTCACCAAAATGATGGAAACAAAAACAATGCTTTCATTATCATGATAAATAAATTCTTTTATGCTGATTTTTTCAATGATGTAAGTTGAAAGAAATAAGGATACGACCAGAATAATAATGTCTATTACAAGTATTATCCATCTGGGAAGGTATCTTACGTCTGAGAGATTGACAACATTATCTCCTCCAAATATTTTATTTCTAAGAGAATTGTACATTGTCGTTATTTGTGTTCATATTTAATAAGGTATAAAACCTGATATTCATTATTAATAATTGTATCAATCTTGCAAAATTAAAATAAAATTTCATCTATACTTACTATTTAAAAAATAAATTTAGTGATTAATTTTTTTTAAAGCTTCAGCAATCCTGTTTTTGCAATTATCAGTAAGGTTAGTTCCTGACGGCAAGCACAAACCATTGGCAAAAATTATACCAGAAAAATTATTACCAAAGAATTTACATTTCCTATAAAGCGGTTGTAAATGCATTGGATTCCATAAATATCTGGTTTCTATGTTATTTTGTGAAAAAAATTCTTTAAAAATTTCTTTTGGTAAAATATTTTTCTCTATTACTATTGTATTGAGCCAATAGTTTGAATAAAAATCGTCATTTGGTGCTGAAAACAGATTTATCCCATCAATATCTTTAAGAATTTCTTGATAAAAATCATGGTTTTCTCGCCTATGTTCTATTCTATTTTCCAAAACGTCCATTTGCCCCCTGCCTATTCCGGCAGAAATATTACTCATCCTATAATTGTATCCAACTTCGGAATGGCTGTAATAATCTTTGTCATCTTTTGCTTGTGTAGCCAAAAAAAGGGCTTTATTCTTATCTGTTATATTTTTTGAAATCAAAATTCCACCTCCGGAAGTTGTAATAATTTTATTTCCGTTAAAACTGATTATTGATAAATCTCCAAAAGTTCCGCAAGGTTGACCTTTATATTTACTTCCTAGTGCTTCGGCGCTGTCTTCAATAATAGGAATTTCATATTTTCTGGAAATTTCAAGAATTTCATCCACCATAAAAGGCATTCCATATAAGGAAACCGTAATAATTGCTTTAGGTTTTTTGCCTTGGTTAACGCAATATTTTATGGCATCTTCCAATGCATTTGGGCACATATTCCAAGTTGAACTTTCACTGTCAACAAAAACGGGAATGGCTTTTAAATAAAGAACGGGATTAGCAGATGCCACAAAAGTAAAAGATTGGCAAATCACAAAATCGCCTTCTTCTACATTTAATAAGTTCAATGCCAAATGAATAGCAGCAGTACCGGAAGACAAAGCAGTAACGAATGAGTTTTTTCCAAGATAATTTTCAAGGCTTTTTTCAAACTCATCAATGTTGGAACCATATTGTGTGACCCAATTGGTATCAAACGCTTGCTGTATGTATTTCAACTCGCTTCCTCCCATGTGTGGAGGCGAAAGCCAGATTTTTTCTTCTTTCAATCTTGTTTATGTTTAATCAAAAATATCATTTATTTTTTCATATTCAAAACCTTTGCCCATCAAATATTTAATAGTCTTTGATTTTCTTTGATATTCCTTCAAGCCTGTTTGTTTAGAATAATAATCTTCAAACATTTTTTTTAATGTTTTTTCATAATCTGGTTCATAAATTTCATCAAAACAACTATTTATTAGTTTTTCAGAAATCTGCTTTTGTTTCAGATTAATTTTGATTTTATTTCTTCCCCAATGCTTTATGTAAAACTTTCCGCGGATATAGCTTCGGGTAAATCTTTCTTCATTTAAATAATTTTCCTTTAAAAGATAAAGTATTATTTCATCTTTAGCTTCCTCAATCAACATAAATTCCCGCATTTTCTGCTCTACTTCTGCATGACAACGATCCTGATAAACACAATAGTTTACCATTTTCAGCTTAATTTCATCAAAAGTGAAAGATTTCTTTTCCATAGCTATAAAAAAAGAATGAGCATAAGCCCATTCTTTATATTTTAAGTTCGATAAATGTTAGTAGTTAAATAACGCTTTACCTTCCATTAATTCATTCACTTTTTTTCTTACAGAAGTAAGAACCTCTTCATTTTTAATATTATCAACTACCTCAGAGATCAATTCTGAAATCGTTTCCATATCGTTTTCTTTCAATCCTCTTGTTGTGATCGCAGCCGTTCCCAATCTGATTCCAGAAGTTGTGAATGGTGACTTATCATCAAAAGGAACCATGTTTTTATTACAAGTAATATCAGCTTTTACAAGAGCCTTTTCAGTTTCTTTACCGTTTACGCCTTTATTTCTAAGATCTACCAACATTAAGTGATTGTCTGTTCCACCACTTACGATATCAAAACCTCTGCTTACCATTGTTTTTGCTAACGCCTGAGCATTAGATTTCACCTGTTTAGCATACGTTTCAAACTGAACATCCAACGCCTCACCGAAAGCAATTGCTTTACCAGCAATAACGTGCTCTAACGGACCTCCTTGAATTCCTGGGAAAACAGCTCCATCCAATACTTGGCTCATCATTTTAGTTTCTCCTTTTGGAGTTTTGTGACCGTATGTGTTTTCAAAATCTTTACCCATCATGATCATTCCTCCTCTTGGACCTCTTAATGTCTTGTGAGTTGTTGTTGTTACCACGTGGCAATGTGCGAATGGAGAATTTAATAATCCTTTTGCAACCAAACCTGCTGGGTGAGCGATATCAGCCCAAAGAGTAGCTCCGATCTCATCTGCAACCTCTCTGAATTTAGCATAATCCAAATCTCTTGAATACGCAGAAAAACCAGCGATCAACATTTTTGGTTTTTCTCTTAAAGCAACTTCTCTCATTTGATCATAATCAATCAAACCAGTTTCCTGCTGAACTCCGTAAGAAACTACGTTATATTGAATTCCTGAGAAATTAACTGCAGAACCGTGAGTAAGGTGACCTCCCATTGAAAGATCCATTCCCATGATTTTGTCTCCAGGTTTCAAAACTGCCAAGTAAATTGCTGCATTAGCCTGAGAACCAGAATGCGGCTGAACATTTACATAATCAACTCCGAAAAGCTCTTTCGCTCTATCGATCGCCAATGTTTCAACCTCATCTACTACTTCACATCCTCCGTAATATCTTTTACCCGGATATCCTTCTGCATATTTATTAGTCAATACGCTTCCCATTGCTTTCATTACATTTTCAGAAACAAAGTTTTCTGATGCAATCAACTCTAATCCATGGGATTGTCTTTGTCTTTCTTTTTCAATAAGGTCGAAAATAATGTCCATTTACTTTTAGATTTTGAAATTTATCACCCCAAATATACGGATTTTTAGGCTAGATTTCAGCATTCGTAATGATGATTTTTGGCCTAAAAATTTAATCATAATCAATAAATCCTTGCTCAACTTACATTATCACTAATAAACTTCCTGCAATAATTTTTTATCTGTAACCGAACATCTCGAAATTGTTGCTTGACCTCTTCTTCAGTACCGACTGCTTTTGCGGGATCTGGAAAGTTATAATGAAACTTTTCAGCTTTATTGGGAAAATACGGGCAGTTTTCTTTGGCATTATCGCAAACTGTAATCACAAAATCAAAGTTTATATTTTGGTATTCATTGATATGATTTGAAGTGTGATTTGAAATATCAATCCCATCTTCTATCATTGTTTCGATCGCCTTTGGATTAACACCGTGAGTTTCAATTCCTGCGCTGTAAATGTCTGCTTTATTTTCTGCAAAATATCTTAAATATCCTTCTGCGATCTGGCTTCTGCAACTATTTCCCGTACAAAGTACCAATATTTTCTTTTTCATATATAATTAACAGCAGCCTGAATTTGGAGAGCAAGAATTACTCTTATCATCTTTCAGGTTAATCAGGTTTATTTTTTGTTTTTCCTGAGGAATTCCGCAAGCGTCCTGAGCTAAACAAGCCGTTACTTTATTTTTAAGTACAAAATTCTTTCCATTAAAATCAAGATCATATTTCCCAATGGTTGTGTCTTGATATTCCACTTCGATTTCAAAATTTCCGATACCTAGTTTTTCTTCTGAAAGCGTAATAATATGTAACAATTTACCGGGTTTTAAACGATGTTCAAAATCATCAGCATTCCAAAGTTGAAAATTCACTCTTTCTTCTTTTCTCATGGTACCTCCACAATCTATAAAGTTTTTGGTAACCATTCCGATTTCTGTGACATGGAAATGTTCAGGGACAAACTTTCCATTTTCTAATTGAAATTCTACGTTTTCTAGTGATGGTAGAATATTTTTAATCTGTTCTAAAGTCATTTTTTATGTATTTTAAATTGTTAAATTGCAATATTACGATAAACTTGGTCAAAAATTTTTTAACAGCAGTTTTGCTTTTTCACTGTGGAAATAATATTTGAGAAATATGTATTTAAAACTTCGAAAGCTTTATCATCAATACAATAGCAAATTGTGTTTCCTTCAATATTACCTTTGATCAAACCTGCGTTTTTAAGTTCTTTTAAATGCTGAGAAACTGTTGGCTGTGCAAGAGGTAATTCGTTGACGATATCTCCACAGATACATTCATTCACTTTCAATAAATATTCTATGATTGCTATTCTTGCAGGATGCCCCAAAGCTTTTGCAATGGTCGCAATTTGGTTTTGTTGTTCTGTGAAAAAATCTGTTTTAGTAGCACCCATTTTTACGGTTTATTTATATCGCAATATTACGATAATAAATAAAACCATGAAATCTTTTTTCAACATTTAACAAAAAAAATCCTTGCTGAAATAACAACAAGGATTCAAAAAATATAATATAATTAAAACTGTTCATCCACAAGTTCCTTATTTACCATAGCTCCGGCGAAATTACCTTGAGCAATGGCATTTGAAACAGAGCGCATCATTGTAACATTATCTCCGCAGGCATAAACACCGTAAATAGTTGTTTTTTGGAAAGGATCAACTTTAATAAATCCCTGTTCGGTCATTTCAAAGCCAAGATGCTCTGATACATTTATATTTTGTTGAAATGGGATCTTTGCATATAATGCTTTTAATGAAAATTCTTGTCCGTTCTTGAAAACTAATTTTTGAATTTGTCCATTTTTATGGATTACTTCTTCAATTTCGTTTTCATTGATGTTGATATTTTTATCTTTTAGTTTTTGAGTTTGCTCTTCATTTAAACTTGATTTTCCGTTCGTGAATAAGGTTAAGTCTTTCGTCCAATTCTGGATCATTTTTGAAAATTCAAAAGCGATATCTCCGTTGGCAAAAACTCCTGTCATTTCATTTTTAACTTCATAACCATGACAATACGGACAATGCAGAACGGAAATCCCCCAACATTCAGCAAATCCTGGAATATTGGGTTGTACATCTTTTATACCTGTCGCAATAATTAGTTTTTTGGCTGTAAATTTTTCTCCTTGTTCCGTTTCAACTTCAAAACCATTATAAAGTTTAGCGGTTTTCACCACTACTCCATCATGAAATTTTACCGTATCATATTTTTGTACCTGTTCTCTTGCAATCGTACTTATTTCTTTTGGAGTTTTCCCATCCTGAGTCAAAAAATTATGAGAATGTGGAGTTTGCCTGTTACAAGGTTTTCCGCTGTCGATAATTAAAACATTTCTCAAAGATCTGCCTAAAGCCATTCCTGCTGAAAGTCCGGAATAACTTCCTCCAATAATAATTACGTCAAAGTTTTTCATATTGCTTGTTTCTTGTTGCAAATGTAAAACAAATTTTCATTAATGCGACTTTATCGCAATAATATTTTATATATTTGTATATGCTTAAGAGAAATACAAAAACAAAACAACTGATCCTGGATTCTTTAAAGAATTCAAAATCAGCGGTTAGTCAGGATATTTTATTAAAAGAATTAGGAGATGAAGTAGACAGAGCTACGATTTACAGAGTTTTAAACAGTTTCTGTGATGATGGAATTGTACATAAGATACTAAGCGATGATGGGAAATATTATTTTGCTTTTTGCGTCAACTGTTCAGAGAAAGTACATAAACATAATCATTTCCATTTCAGATGTTTAAGTTGTGGGAAGATCGAATGTATTCCCAATGAGATTGAGGTGAAATTACCGGTTGGTTATCAATCCGTTAATTTTAATGGATTTATTTCGGGATATTGTGCAAGCTGTTCTTAATTAATTGTAATGCTAATTCAAATCAAATTTTTGGAATTTCATTTCACTTTTGACATTCAATATTTTTTCGTTCCAATAATTAATTCTCTCCATCTTATCAGGATATTCTGCTTCAGTTTTGCCTTGATAATAAATAATAGAGTCCTGATATTCTTTCAAAGCTTTTTGTAAATATATTTCGTAGTCTTTTGGATTTTGAGGAATGTAACCTATCCCGTCACAACCACAAGTATGAAAACGTTTTCCTAATTTAAAAAGTCCTTCTACAATTTTCCATTCTTTAACTGCTGTTTTCTTTGGAGCTTTAAAATCTCTACCCAGATCAGCCATTAAGTTTCCACATTCGGGACATTTTATATCTCTATTTTTTATTTCATGTACTAATTCAGCTAATTTATTTCTTTCTGATTTTGTAAAAACCTGACCTACTTTTCGTATAGATTTTCCATTAAGCTCATGATATACTTTATCCTTTTTTATCCGTAATAAAATATCATCTGAATCAGCTTGTTTAAATGATTTTCTACATTTAAAACAAACGTAGTGACATTTATATGTTTTTCCTGCGTATCGACACATGTCTTTTTATTTTTATGAATAGTTCAAAATTATAAAATCAGTTTCATTAAAACATTCTCAATTGAAATTAATTATCTTTTAATCAATAAAATGTAGAGATTCCTTCGTTCCTCGGAATGACAGCTTTCATATAAACAAAAAAAATCCCGAAAAAATTTCGGGACTTCAGATAAAATGTATCTAGTTAGTTTATTATTTCTTGCCTTTCTTTTCTTTAAGCTCTTCTTTGTCTTTATCAGACGGGTTCCAAACTTTTACTTCAGAATTTTTATCAATTCCTGAAAGAACCTGAACGTTGATTCCGTCACTAGCTCCCAACTTCACGTATACTTTTTTGAATGTTCCGTTAGCTTGTTTTACCTCAACAAAAGGAACGTCTTTACCGTTTTTCTTTTCATATTGAACCAATGATTCATCCAATAACAAAGCATTTTTCTGAGAACTTAAAACAATTTCACCGTTGGCAGAGAATCCAGCTCTGATGTAGTCATTATTAGGATTCTGAACATCACCTTCAACAGGGAATTTTATCGTTCCATTGGTATCTTTTCCTTTTGGAGCGATCATCGTCAGCGTCCCAGGGAACGTTTTGTTCTGTAAAGCTCCAATCACAATTTTCATATCCATTCCTTGCTTTAATTTTCCAGCCTGAGCTTCATCAATTTCCCCTTGGAAAATCAAAGCGCTAAGGTCTGCAATAGAACAAATAGTAGTTCCGGCGTTGAATGAGTTGGCTTCAATTACCTGACTTCCCACTTTCACAGGAACTTCAAGAACTGTACCCGCAGCTTTAGAACGAATCTGAGTCGTTGCAAAACCTTGTAATTCCGGAGTTGCACCAGTCTTTACAATCTGTAATCTTTTCTCAGCCGTTACCAATTGTTGGTTAGCGTTTTTAAGATTCTGCTGTTGTGTATATAATTGTTGTTGAGAATTAAGGTATTCCTGCTTAGAAATAACTCCTTGTTTAAATAATCTCTCCTGCATTGCAAACTGCTTCTGCATGTTCTCAACATTCATTTTAGAGTTACTGATCTGAAGTTGAGAATTTTGAACCTCCTGCTGAGCATTATTCACATCACTCACACTCGGAATAATTCTTACCGTTGCAATTAACTGTCCAGCAGTTACTTTATCACCCTCATCAACTAAAATTTTGTCGATGATTCCTGCAATATTCGGCTTAATCTCAATTTCTTCTTTTGGAACAATTTTTCCTGTTGCCATCACTTTATCATCCATATTCTGAATGGTTGGCTTACGGGTAAGGAAAGCTTCACTTTCTTTAGAATTCGACTTTACAAGGTAGCCAATCCCTGAGAATAATGCCACTGCAAATAAAAGCCCCAAGAATATATAAATGGCTTTTTTCCAAGTGAATTTCTTTTTCATATATCTAGTTTATTTTTTAATGTTGTATAGTTTTTATTTTATTTATTGAAATGATTGAAAAATTATAGTTTGAAAAAATTCATAACTCATAATTAATAATTCAAAACTTTTATTCTGATCTTAACGCTTCAATAGGTCTAATTTTCACTGCTCTCTGTGCCGGAATCATCCCAATAATTAATCCTAAAATTACCATCACCGCCATCGCTCCAAATACGTTTGCATAGTTTACTGTTGGATTATAGAATGGAAATTCATCCTGACCCTGAGTCGCCATATTTAAAATAATCAAAACAAAAATCCCGAATATAAAACCGAGTATTCCTGAAGATAGCGTGATCACAACACTTTCAAGCAAAATCTGATTTCTTACTTCCGAAGGTTTTGCACCTAAAGCTCTTCTGATCCCTATTTCTTTTGTTCTTTCTTTTACCGTAATTAATAGGATGTTTGAAATCGCAATTACCCCCGCAAGAATAGTTAAAGCACCTACAATTATGGTTAACAACTGCATTCCGGTTAAGAAACCCGTTAGTTTTTTAAATTCTTTTCCAAGGTTAAAACTTCCAAAAGCATTTGTGTCTTCTGGGGAAACTTTATTTTTAGCCTTTAAAGCCAGTTTCACTTGTTCTTCCACCTCATTTACGTTGGCGTTAGGCTTGCTGACAATCGCAAACATATCGATATTGTCTCCTGCATTGTACATTTTCGTATAGGTAGAAAGAGGAATAAAAACGGTTTGGTCATTTTCAAATCCACCACCTTTTTTCACTCTGAAAACTCCAATTACATTAAAGAATATCCCTTTAACATTAATTGATTTACCAATAGGATTTTCATTCTTTTTAGAATCGAAAAAGTTCTTGTAAACCTCTTCTCCAATCACTACAACATTTTTATTTCCTGATACATCTGCATCATTGATATACCTTCCAAAAATCAGTTTCTTTTCAGAGATCTTATTTCCTATCGGATAATCTCCGGTAAGAGAATAAGTCGCATTTTTTCCGTTTCTGGACATTGATTCTCCCGGTGTTCCGGTAAAACTTCCTCTTGCATTTTGTGGCGAGATATAATCAATTTCCGAGATTTTATTTTTAAGCATCTGGATATCCGGAAGATTAAGATGTACTTGTCTTCCTTTCGGGAAACCTTCATAAGGAATATTCGTGTTTTGCGCCCAAAGGAAAATAGAATTCGTTGCAAATCCTGAGAATACTTTATCAAAGCCGTTCTCCATTCCTTTTGCTGCTCCCAGCAGACTCACGTATAGAAACATCCCCCATCCCACACCAATCATGGTAAGGAATGTTCGAAGCTTATTATTCTTCAATGAATAATAAATTTCCTGCCAAGTATCCTTTTTAAATAAGATGTTCACTTTTATTAATTATGAGTTATAAATTATAAATGATGAATGATTTTAATTTAATTACAAATCATCACTTTTTCACATTATTCTGTTCTTAATGCTTCAATCGGTCTGATTCTCGAAGCTCTGTATGCCGGAACAAATCCTGCAATTAATCCTGAAAAAACAAGTGCAATAAATGCCATGATGATCGTTCCCCAGCCTACGCTCGGGCTTTTTATGAAATATTCTTCAAGGCTGTCTCCGATTAAATTCAAAGCCAATACGCCGACACCTACTCCTACAAACCCTGAAATTACGGTGATCACCACACTTTCCTGAACAATTAAAGCAACAATACTTCTTGGTTTTGCCCCAATCGCTTTTCTCACTCCGATTTCTTTGGTTCTTTCTTTTACGATGTACACCATGATGTTACTGATTCCAATAATTCCGGCTAGCAAAGTTCCCAATCCAATAAATGTTACAATCGCAGTAATTACTGCCATGAAAGTGAATGTATCACTCATATTCTTGGCATTATTCCTTACACGAACTCCATTTTCGTCATCTGGAGAAACATTTTTTCTGGCTTTCAGTCTATCTTGTAGTTCGTCACCATATTTTATAGCTTCCTGAGGAGATAATTTATCATTGTAGGCAATAAATACTGTACTCACGGTATCTGAGCCCTTTTTCATTTGTTGTAACGTAGTAATAGGCACCGAAATATGTCTTTCATCCCAGTCTCCTCCGTCATCAGAAAACACACCGACAACTTTAAACATCGTTCCATTAATATTAAGGTCTTTTCCTACCGGACTTCCATTTTTAATTAAATCCCTTTGAACCATTCTCCCGATTACCGCTACATTTTGTTTTCTGGCTAAATCTGCAGAATTAAGATAACGACCTTCAAGCATTTTACGGTTTTCGATATATTTTTCTTCGGCATCCGTTCCGTTGACCTGATAAGTTCCACTCTCTTTACCGTATTTCACCAATAAACTTGCTTGATATCTTGGAGTAGCTTCTCCTACTTTTTCTTTATCAGAATTAACCAAAAAATCATAGTCGTCATTATTCATTGTAACGGTTCTATCCGATTGCAGACCTTTATAAGCAATAGTAGTTTTGCCTGTAAAAATAGTAATCAGGTTTTGAGCATCTCTTGCGAAACCTTCTGTAAAAGCATTTTGCAGTCCTGTACCAATTCCGAAAAGAACAATGAAGATAAATAATCCCAAAGCCACCGTAAATCCCGAAAGTACCGTTCGCAATACATTACTGCGAATAGAACTGAATATTTCCTGCCAACGATCTAAGTCGAACATAATTTTTATTTTTTTACTTTGTAAAAAAGTGAATTAGCTATGCTGTGAATTTTCTTTGAAGTCAATTAACTTCGTTGTCAATTTTTAAAACTCAAATAAATTGACTATTCACAATTCACTTTTTTAACATTCCACTTAATAAAATAAATGTGGTCTTAATTAAATTTCCTATTTTTTGTAAATCCTCACTTTTGATATAATCACATTCTATAATTATATCAAAGCAAGAATCTAATTCTATAACGGAACCTCTTGAAATTTCAAAATACCTTTTTCTTTCTATTTCAGATTTCCTAGAACAACCTTCTGTAATATTTAACACTACTGAAGTTGAAGCTCTTCTTATTTGATCTATTAAATTAAATCTTTCACTATCTGGAATTTTCGGTAAAATTTTATGACATTCAAACCTTAATTCTCTCGCTGATTTATAAACATCAAGTTTATAATGGTTCAGATTTAAAAACATTTTTTTCTTTTTTCATATTCATTTGTCTGTTATTTTTATGTCAGTCTCTGTTTATTTAAGTCAATTGTTAATTTGTAACGCTCCAAAATTCACTTGCAAAGCAAAATTGACTATTCACAATTCACCCTTATAGAACAATCTGCTTTATAAACTCATCACTTTCAATGATACCATCTTTTAAAATGACGTTTCTTTTTGTCTGTGCTGCAACGTCCGGTTCGTGGGTTACAACGATGATCGTTTTTCCTTCATTATTAATATCCTGAAGAAGTTTCATAATATCATGTGTCGTTTTGGAATCCAAAGCTCCTGTTGGTTCATCGGCTAAAACAATTTTAGGATTGGTGATCAAAGCTCTTGCGATGGCAACTCTCTGTTTCTGTCCTCCGGAAAGTTCGTTAGGAAGGTGATTCGCCCATTGCGCAAGACCTACTTTTTCCAAATATTCCATTGCTTTTTGGTTACGCTCTTTTCTCGGTACATTTTGATAATATAAAGGAAGGGCAACATTATCCAAAGCCGTTTTATATCCAATAAGATTAAAAGACTGGAAAATAAAACCAAGAAATTTACTTCTGTACTCCGCAGCTTTTATTTCAGATAAATGCTCGATCGGTACACTATCCAATTCATAAGTCCCTGAATCTTTTTCATCCAGAATACCAATAATATTAAGGAGTGTAGATTTTCCGGAACCAGAACTTCCCATAATAGAAACAAACTCGCCTTCGGAAATATTAAGATTAATACCCTTGAGAACGTGCAACTTGCTTTTTCCTGTATCGTATGATTTATGTAGATCCTGAATTACTAACATTAAGTGATGTATGTTTTATATCCTAATAAGTAGAAGTAAATTTCAATTTGTTACAAGAATAAAAATTTATTCAAATAATTTAGTGTTTAACTATTTTCTATTTTGTTTATAGGCATTTACGATAAGATGTTTAACTGTAACTCGGCAATTTTATTTATTTTTGCTGAATAATAGTGTATAAGCCAATATCAGAGCAAGTTTCATGTAAATGTGGAAAACTTTTAAGGTTAAAAGTCAATCAATTAGTATTTGCCCCTTTTAAAATCAGTTCTTTTTTTCGACCTTTGTGCTTCGCACGTAACAAGAAATAAGCGCGCCGGTTGAGTGAATAACTTTTAATTATAAGCTTCAAATAATCAGAACGTTAAATATTTCTTGAATCTTATCCACAGTGATCTAATTATTTTAATTTTAAAGACATTTTAATATGGGAATTTTTGATAAAAGAGTAAGCTATAAACCATTTGAATACCCTGAGGTTCTTCAATTTGTAGAGGCAATCAACAAATCGTTTTGGGTACATTCGGAAGTGGATTTTACCGCAGATGTTCAGGATTTTCATTCGCAACTTGAACCGCACGAAAAATATGCTGTAAAAAATGCACTTTTAGCCATTGCACAGATCGAGGTGTCTGTAAAGACATTCTGGGGAAACCTATACAATCACATGCCAAAACCTGAATTAAACGGTCTTGGAGCTACTTTTGCAGAATGCGAATTCCGTCATTCTGAAGCTTATTCCCGTTTGGTAGAAGTTTTAGGATATAGCGAAGAATTCTCTAACGTTATAGAAATTCCTGCCGTAAAAAAGAGAATTGATTTTTTATCAAACGTTCTTAAGCACGCGAATTCTACAACACCGAAAGAATACGTTTCTTCTCTTTTATTATTCAGTATCCTGATTGAAAACGTTTCGCTTTTCTCACAATTTGCGATCATTCTTTCTTTCACAAGATTTAAAGGATACATGAAAAATGTTTCTAATATCATCGCTTGGACTTCTATTGATGAGCAAATTCACGCGAATGCAGGAATTTATTTAATCAACAAAATCCGTGAAGAGCAACCTGATTTATTAACTGATTCTGATATTGAAGACATTTATACTTTAGTTGATCAATCTGTAGAATTAGAAGGCGAAATCCTTGACTGGATCTTTGAATTAGGAGAATTAAGCGTTTTCTCAAAAGAAGATCTTTTAAACTTCATGAAATACCGTGTTGACGACAGTTTAAAGAAAATCAATATGGATACGCGTTACAATATTACTCCAGAGCAATATCGTCCAATGAAGTGGTTTGAAGAAGAAGTTTTCGCAAATTCTATGGATGATTTCTTTGCAAAAAGACCTGTGGATTACACGAAGCATGATAAGAGTATTACGGCGAACGATTTGTTTTAAGAATGAAAAGAAATCTTGCAAAGTTTGAGCTCTTATATGATGATTTAATTAATCATTCAATAGGTTCGTATTTCAAATCTAGAGATTTTAAAGTCTTATTAACTTCTAAAAATGCCATAGCGTTTTGGAATGATCTATATAATGAAGCATCAAAAGATAGACGCTTTTATTCTTTAGGTATGGATGTTGAGGAATATGATTCGGAAGAAGCATTTAGAACCTTAATCGAATTAAGTGATGATAATGAAATAGTTAAAGAATTACTAATAAATATTATATCTAATTTTATTGAGAATTATAAAGAAAAAAATAACTTTTCTAATTTAATTCAAAGTTTGGAACTTTCAGGTTTTTCTAATAATGAAATAAAAAATGTTAAAGAATCAATAGAAATTTTAAACAGTAAATCATTTATGGAAAACAATATTAAAGTAAATGGGATGACTGAAAAGCTTTCACAAAAAGAAAAAGATATTTTAGGCAATAAATCAAAAGTTTTTATTGTACATGGACATAATGATCATCTAAAGGTCGAAGTTGCAAGAACATTAGAAAAATTTAAATTAAAACCAATAATTCTTCACGAGCAAAGTAACAATGGAAAAACCATAATTGAAAAGTTCGAAAAGTTTTCTGATGTTTCGTTTGCTGTAATTTTATTAACAGCCGATGATTTAGGTAACTCTAAAAACAATATAGATACCCCAAATAAAAGAGCTAGACAAAATGTTATCTTTGAATTAGGTTATTTTATTGGTAAATTAGGTAGAGAAAATGTAATGACCCTAAAAGAAGAAGGCGTTGAAGTTCCTAATGACATCTCAGGCGTTGTTTACACTCCTTATGATCAACAAGGTAGTTGGAAATATGAATTAGGAAAAGAATTAAAATCAGCAAGCTTCAAAATAGATATGAACGATCTTTTTAACTAAAAAATCAAATAAATAAATAAAAGTGACTAAAGAGATTCTTCGTTCCTCAGAATGACAAAGCGTTAAAAAAATATTAAACAAAAAAATAATGATCAACGTAATAGTATCATATACAGTAAACCCCAATTTTGTTTCAGAAAACAAAGTCAATATTCAGAAGTTTTTGAATGATTTTAAAAATTTAGATCAAGAAACATTTGAGTATAAAGTTTATGTAAAAGAAGACGGCGTTACCTTTGTTCATTATTCAAATTATATCAATGAAGCGGTTCAGCATGAGGTTTTGAATGTACCATCTTTTAAAGAATTTCAAAGATTAAGAGATGAAAGCGGACTGAATGGTTCTCATAAAGTAGAAATTTTACAATCAATATAAACAACACAAAATTTCTGGGCAATAAAACAAACCCAGAAGTTTGAAAACATACAAACATCTATGGAAGAGCAAAATTCAAATATATGGTGGCTCAATGAAGAGTCTGAGCAAATGCTTAACAGAGGATATCTGTTGAAAGGGGAAACTGTAGACGGAGCTATCGACAGAATCACCACCGCAGCTGCAAAAAAATTATACAAGCCTGAATTACAACCGGCTTTCAAGGAAATGATCGTGAAAGGATGGATCAGTTTCTCTTCTCCGGTTTGGGCAAACATGGGAACGCAGAGAGGTCTTCCAATCTCTTGTTTCAACGTTCACATTCCGGACAGCATTGAAGGAATTACCCACAAAATGGGTGAAGTGATCATGCAGACGAAAATTGGAGGTGGAACTTCAGGTTATTTCGGGGAACTTCGTAACAGAGGGACTGCGGTAACGGATAACGGAAAATCTTCTGGAGCTGTTTCTTTCATGAAATTGTTTGATACTGCAATGGATGTAGTTTCTCAAGGCGGTGTAAGAAGAGGTGCTTTTGCTGCTTATTTGGATATTGACCACGGAGATATTGAAGAATTTTTATCAATTAAAGACATCGGAAGTCCGATCCAGAACTTGTTTACAGGAATTTGCGTTCCTGATTACTGGATGCAGGATATGATCGACGGAGACATGGATAAGCGTAAAATCTGGGCAAGAGTATTGGAAAGCCGTCAGCAAAAAGGGCTACCTTATATTTTCTTCACAGATAACGTTAACAGAAACAAACCCCAGGTTTATAAAGACTTAGGAATGCCTGTAAACGCAAGTAACCTTTGTTCTGAAATCATGCTTCCTTCAACAAGAGAAGAATCTTTCATCTGCTGTTTATCTTCTATGAATTTAGAATTGTACGACGAATGGAAAGATACGGACGCTGTAAAATTGGCTGTTTATTTCCTGGATGCAGTTCTAACTGAATTTATCGAAAAAACAGAAGGAAACTACTACCTACAAGGAGCAAGAAACTTCGCATTGCGTCACAGAGCGCTTGGTCTAGGAGTTTTAGGATACCATTCTTATTTACAGAAAAATATGATTCCGTTTGAAAGTTTTGAGGCAACTCAATTCAATGCAAGAGCATTCAAGCATATCAAAGAACAGGCAGAAACAGCTTCAAGAGAACTTGCAAATATCTACGGAGAACCAGAATTATTGAAAGGTTACGGATTGAGAAATACTACTACAATGGCTATTGCTCCTACCACTTCTAGTTCTGCAATTTTAGGACAAACTTCTCCTGGAATTGAGCCTTTCGCTTCTAACTATTACAAAGCAGGTTTGGCTAAAGGAAACTTTATGCGTAAGAACAAATATTTAGCTAAATTATTAGAAGAAAAAGGATTAGACAACGAGGAAACTTGGAGAACGATCATGCTAAATCACGGTTCTGTTCAGCATTTATCTGAATTAACTGACGAAGAAAAAGCAGTATTCAAAACATTTAAGGAAATTTCTCCGATGGAGATCATTTCTCAGGCTGCTCAGAGACAACAGTATATTGACCAAGCTCAATCATTGAACTTACAGATTCCTTCTACAATGCCGGTAAAAGATGTAAACTACCTTTACATCGAAGCTTGGAAAAAAGGAGTTAAGACGTTGTATTACCAAAGAAGTTCATCAGTTTCTAAAGAAATGATGGTGAATTTTGTTTCATGTTCAGCTTGCGAAGCATAGAATACAAGTAATAAACCTCAGCATATTATTCATAAAAGCACGTTTTTTAGCGTGCTTTTTTCGTGTTTTTAAAATTTTTAATGAAAATTTAATTTTGTATTAATAAACGTTTATTTTTCGTTTATCCATGATTAATACTAGGAATTTCACACTCATACTCTCCAAACAGTGATATTTAGACGCTATATCATTGATTTCCAAGTAACAATATTTTGTATTTTTTTTATATTTTTGTGCCCACAACACAATAAAAATTATTTCAAACCCTTATTATGATAAAAATTATTAACGCTAATAAAATCATTATGTTGATTTTATTAACAGTCCTCTTTGAAGTCAAGGCTCAGGTAAAAATCTCAAATTCATCACCAGTAATAAACTCAGAAAGCGTTTTACATCTTGAAAGTAATTCCAGCGACAAAGGCTTCTTGTTGACGAGAATTACACTTCAAGCCACAAATTTAGCAGCTCCCCTTGCTTCACATTCTGCAGGAATGATTGTCTACAACACAGCAACAGCGGGAACTTCGCCTAATAATGTAACTCCCGGCCTATACTACAACAATGGTACGGCTTGGGTGAAATTATCTACAAAAAAACCTCAGGTTGGAGATATTAAAAATGGTTTCCAAAGTGCAGATCACAACGGATGGTATCTTCTAAACGGAAGAACAGTCTCTACTTTAGCGGTAAATCCAAGAGCTAGAGCCGCTGCTTTAGGCTTTTCTGTAATTTTACCCGATGCAACAGACAGATATTTAAAAAATACAAGTGGAAGTGATAATATTGGAACCGCTTCGGGAAGCGATACATTTACTTTAGTACAAGCTAATTTACCAAATGTAACGTTCACAGGAACAACCAATACGACAGGAAGTCATACGCATACTTATACAGACAACCCGGCAAACGCAACTACAAATGGTGTTGCGGCAGGAACTAATAATCCGGTTTCTAATGCAGCAAGTGTAAACGACACAACTTTCAGCTCGGGAGCGCATACCCACTCTCTTAGTTTTACACTAGGAAGCAGCCAGGCTGTAAGCTTAAAGCCAGACAATATCATCACTAACGTATTTATCTATTTAGGCAACTAATTATGAGAACAAGATTATTTTACACATCGATAGGGATTCTTTTTTTTGCAATAGTAAAATCCCAAGTTGGTATCGGTACTGCAACTCCTTCCAACTCTGCAATTTTAGAATTAAACAGTTCCAATAAAGGACTTCTTATGAATACTGTTTCACTTACTTCTTTAAACTCAGCTTCTCCGATGGGTAGCCATGTTGAAGGAATGTGGGTTTACAATACTGCAACAGCAGGAACTTCACCCAACAATGTAATTCCGGGATTATATTACAATGACGGGGCAAAATGGGTTTTAATGTCCATCAATGACAATCTTCCAAGAATTGGAGATATTAAATCAAGTGTCGTAACAACAGATCACGACGGTTGGTATTTACTGAATGGAAGAAATATCACAACTTTACCAACTATTGGCCAGACGAATGCTTCTTCACTTGGTTTTGCCACTACTCTGCCCAATTCAAGCGACAGAATTTTGAAAGGTAAAAATACTTCAGAAGCTCTGGCTGCCGTGGGAGGAAATAATTCTTATTCAATCACTCAGGCTAATTTGCCCAATTTAAGTATTACAGGAAATACTGCTCTAAGTGGAGCTCATACTCATAGTTATACTAACAGAGGTGTTAATTATTGGAATTACACTGCGGGCGGGCAAAATACCACAAGAACAGTTAATACAGAAACAAGAGCAACAGATGCTGCCGGAGATCACCAGCACGCCTTCTCTGTACCAAGTGGAGGAACCAATACGGCCATCAATCAATATCCTAAGCATATGGTTATTCAGAACTTCATTTATTTAGGGAAATAAACAAAAACACATTATTCAATGAAAAAATTAAATTATATCCTCCTAATTATAGCTTGTACTTTTACACAGGCTCAGGTTATGATCACGGCAGGTGTTACAGCAGCACCTTCTCCTAACACAGACGCCGCTTTAGAATTATATTCTCAAAACAGAAATAAAGGATTATTAATGCCGAAAGTATCTCTGACGGCTACCAATAACTCAAGCCCTTTCCCGAGTCATATTGCAGGAATTACAGTTTACAACACAAATACCGCTACAGCTACAGCTCTTACAAGCGTAACACCCGGATTTTATTATAACGACGGAACTTCATGGAACAAATTGGAAGTACAGGCACCCACTGTAGGAGACATAAAATACAGCAGCACAGCAACCGATCATGAAGGATGGTATCTCTTAAACGGAAGAACCGTATCAACTTTACCTGCTGCCGCACAAACGAGTGCCACTTCTTTAGGGTTTTCAACCGTTTTGCCGAATAGTTCAGATAAATTTTTAAAAGCAAAATCAGCATCAGAAACATTAGGAACTACCAGTGGAAACACTTCAGTTACTCTTGCAAGAGTTAACTTACCAAACACAACTTACAATGCTACCACTACAAATGCCGGCGCTCACACTCATACCTATAATGACAGAGCAAGTGGTATTACCAACAGTGTAGAAGGTGGGGCCAGCCAAACCGTAGTTGATAACGATTCTGAAATATCAACCACAGGTAATGCCGGAGCTCACACGCATACTTACAACCTTTCTACAGGAGGATTAAGTACTCCGTTGAATTTAACTCCTAAATATCTGTCAACTTATATTTTTGTTTATTTAGGACAATAAAATAAGGTTATAAAAATTAGAGTTAATTGTTATCAAACTCAATATAAAGATCCCGATTGGGGGTCTTTTTTGTTTTAGTTAAAAATTTAATTAAATAAATCATAAAATATTAAAATTATATATTTATTATCAATAATCTAATTATGTAAGTTATTCATATTTTAATTGTCTATTAAAATATTAATTCAAATTGAAAAATAACAGAAAATAAAATAGCGAATTCGACCATCACAAAACCATTTAAAACAGAATAAAAAACACTCTCTGGTGAGATCTTCTCATTATCATGAAAAACACATTTTAAATTATTAATAATCATATTATGCAATATTTAAAAATAAAAAATTAACCTAATTTTCAATTAAGATTATTAATATTCTACTGGCAAGAAATTTGCTAAAGATCTATCACACAACAAAAAAAATTATTTCGAAATGAACAAGATTATTTTCTTGCTTTCTGTAATGGCTTGGGGCGCTGTTACCGCACAGGTGGGTATCAATACAACCACTCCAAACACAAGCTCAGCGCTAGACATTAGCAGCACCACAAAAGGAGTCTTACTTCCAAGAATCAGCAACTTAGCATCAGTTACCACTCCCGCAACAGGATTAGTAATTTTTGACACTAACAAAAAATGTATCAGTCAGAATGTAGGAACCCCTGCATCACCTGATTGGGTTTGTCTGTCTCCGTATGTAGCCAAGTTTTTCTACATGCCAAGTGTAGTTTTTGATACATCGGTTATTAGCGCAGGACAAACAAAAGACCTTTACACCTTATATAAGAATCAATTTTCGAGTATTCCTGCTAATGCAAGAAGCACTTCTGCTCCGTCGGCTATTCCGTTTTTTCCTAATGCTTCAGATGTTTATTATTACGTGACAGCTTATGACAATACGGTATTTAAGATCAACAGCATCAGTGATTCCGGTGTATTAAACTATGATGTTTTATCAAACGCAACTCCAGCCTCTTTCATCAACATCGTTTTTGTAGTAAAATAAGGTAAGTAGCTATGAAAAAGAATCTTAGAGGGCTCTCATTGATGAGCCTTATCTTTACGTTGCTTACAAACTTCATGTATGCACAGACAGACAGCACCGAAGTGGCCAGTATTTATGGATTTTATTCCTATTCAAGTTCATTGATGAATGCTTCATCAGCACCGGAACTTGCCATACAGGGAAGCGCTTCACACACTTCAACAGGAGTACAGTTAACTCCAGCAAGTGCAAGTCAGTTCGGAGGATTGCTTATTAACGGCAGAACCTTTACGTCAGTGAATGGTCTCCACGTAGAATTTGAATACGATATGAAAGCCGGAGCTTTATTCAGCGGTTCATATGGTGATGGTTTATCTTTTTTCTTATATGATGGTTCTGTAACAAGCCCTACAATCGGATCTCCGGGTGCAGGTTTAGGATATTCATACAATAGAGCAAAAAATGACTATTCATCATTCAGAAAAGCAGGCTTATCAGGTGCTTATCTTGGAATTGCTTTGGATGAATTCGGAAATTTTAAATCTAAACGTTTTCAGGGAGAATCAAGAGTGAACGGTATTGCAAATGTAGCTTGGAGCCAGGGAGGAAGCCATATAACATTAAGAGGAGCAAAAGGAACTGTAATTAATGCAAACGGATTAGGAGACGGCTACACAGGATATCCTGTTTTGGCAACACGTACCACGTTAAGCAATTCAGGAGATGTCGGAAGAATATTACAAACAGACAGATCGTACGCGACCACAACAAATACATTGCCTTCTCTTTTTGATCTAAGAAATGGAAATGGCGAATTCAGAAAAGTATATCTGGATCTTATCCCTCACTTTGTAACCGCTACTACAACAGACGGTTTTGATATAAAAGTGGATGTTCAGACTACTCAAAATGGGACACCAATAAATGTCATCAATTATTACCATTATAAAACCTCTGTTCCCTATAGTGAAAATGCGAATCCTTCACCAACCGATTTTAACAGTTCAGATACTGAAGGATCAGCTACCAATCAAACTTTAGATGCTACAGTTCCTGCTGTTTTAAAATTAGGATTTGCAGCATCAACAGGTGCAGCATACGAACAGCATATTATCCGAAATGTAAAACTTACACTTCCCTATTCTGCCGTAGCAAATGATGATGTAGTTTCTACATGTAAAAATCAGGCTGTTGTAATTCCTGTTTTTAATAATGATATTGCCTATAAGGGTTCTATAAGCATTACAAATCCGCCAACGGGAAGTAAGGATAATATTGATTACAATACCTTTAGCTTTACAAAAAATAATGATACAGATCTTACTTTATACCGAAAAAAAGTAACTCCGCAAGGAACATGGTCTTACAACAAAACAACAGGTATTGTTACGTTTACTCCTTCAAGCGGTTTTACAGGAACAACATCGATAACTTATAGTATGAAAGGAAGAACGGTTAAAGATTCAAACGGAAAAATCATTGAGCCATACGGAGACACTGCCTACAGGTCGGTTCCGGCAACCATTACTGTTAATTTGAAAACAACAGGCTGTATATCAGCCGTCATATCAAACAGAATGGTAACTCAAATTATAAAATAATATTTTCAAAGGAAACCGTGAGTAATTAAAAAAGCTTGCGGTTTTTTATTTTCACTGATATTTTAACATCAAAATCCATGGAAATTTCTGTGGTTTTGTTTTATATTTGTTAGACAGTTTAATTCCAAAAAAAAACAGATATGAAATTCGGGCAAGTAGAAGATCCTTCAAAAATAGATTTTACATTACCAAAAGATCATCCCAGAACAAAGGAAATTTTAAGTCAAAACAAAAAAGGCTTAGAAAATATTTCTATCGGATGTGCAAAATGGAACAAAACAGATCTTAAAGGATTTTATCCTAAAGGAACAAAAGACGAATTAACATATTACGCCACACAGTTCAATTCCATTGAATTAAATGCTACATTTTACGGAATGCCAACTCCGGAACAAGTTCTTACCTGGAAGGAAAAAACTCCGGCAAACTTTAAATTTTTTCCAAAGATTACGAATACTGTCTCTCATTTCAGAAGATTAATTGATGTTACAGATCCTGTCACTAATTTTGCGACTTCCGTGATGAACTTCAACGAAAAATTAGGAATGGTTTTTCTGCAACTTCATGATAATTTTAAACCAAAAGATTACGACAGGTTAGAAAAATTCGTGAAAGAATGGCCAAAAGAGGTTCCTCTCGCCATTGAACTAAGAAATACCGAATGGTTTACCGACGAAGACATTTTTAACACAACCTGCGAGCTTTTTGAGGCCAATAATATTACAAATATCATTGTAGATACTGCCGGAAGAAGAGACATGCTTCATATGCGTCTCACAACTCCAAATGCGTTCATTAGATACGTGGGCGCCAATGCCGAAAGCGATTATGAAAGACTGGATGACTGGATGAAACATTTAACAAAATGGAAGGAAGAAGGTCTTCAAAATCTATACTTTTTTGTGCATCAGAATATCGAAAAAGCATCTCCTCTATTATCCGCTTATTTCATCAATAAAATGAATGAAGAATGGAAAACTGATCTTCTGCTCCCTAAAATGGCAACAGAAAGCACGCCAACCTTATTTTAATCATTTTTTATTATACTTTAGACATAAGTAATACCATAAAATAATTCACGCCTATTTGATCTCAATATAATAGATTTCTCCATAATCCTGTTTTATAAAAACATTAATAAAACCCTCTATTTATAATAAAAATTGACTAAATTAGAGATGAAAACATATTGAATATTTAATGTTCAAAAATTAATGTTATGGAAAAAGAAATTTGTACAATCAGTATAGACACAACTTGGCTTGGAGATACCTACACTTTTTATGATGATAATAAGATAAAAAGAGTTTATGACAATAACAGCCTGAGTTCTGATGTGAGTGAATGGTTGGAAGCAGAGCAGATCAGCAAACAAAATAAAGACAAACTGATCAAAAATTGTCCTGAAGAATTCAAAGAAAGAGTGATGCAGATTTTAGATTATCCTTAATCTTTAAAAAAGTTAAAAAAATTAACTTAAAAACCTTTATTTAACGAAACAAATCCCAACTTACATTACCCCTTTTTATTTTCTCTTTCTCAATAATAAAACCATATTTAAGAATAATAAAAGAAAATCCAAAGACACCCATATTCCTAGTTTAATATTCTCATGATTATAAGCTTCAACATCTTTCTTTGCAATTTCGGAAAGCTTTACACTTTGATTGATATAATTCTGAACCTCAATAATCTGATCAATATTCTTATTAGGAACAGAATGTTGCGAAAAATAAACAAGATTCTTTTTCCCTAAATATCCTACAATCCAATATTCATTGGACTTATCCATTTTAAGATGTTCGATTCTGTAATACTCTGGGCGGATTTTACCAATATGTTTGGCTTCTAAAATTCCGTTTTTATCCGGATCATTGTTGTTAATCACATAAAAATCCAGTGTCTGAGGAAGTTTATTGACCACCTGCAGAGACAAAGAATCTTTCACAATCCCCACCGCACTTTTCTTCACAAACCAATAGGTAAAAATGGAGATCGAAAAAACAACAGTAGTAATTCTGAAAATCTTCGCCCATTCAGCACCTTTCCCCTTTTTTATTTTTGATAAAATCAGAGAAATAATAGAAGCCAGAAAGATAACAAAAATGATTAAGCCCATGTTGCAAAGATACTGATTTCGAAAGGTCTTTAAAAGAAGACTACTCTACATTCCACTCCTTATAGAACTGATCCAGAAATTTTAACATAAAATCATGTCTTTCCTGAGCGATCTCTTTTCCTTTTTCTGTATTCATTAAATCTTTCAGAAGCAATAGTTTTTCGTAAAAATGATTGATTGTTGTGCCGTTAGATTTTTTGTATTCATCTTTAGACATATTCAGTTGAGGTTTGATATCAGGATGATACATCAGATTATTTTTAAATCCACCAAAGTTGAACGTTCTGCCAACCCCGATGGCACCAATCGCATCAATACGATCTGCATCCTGAACGATTTTAAGCTCAATAGGAAGATCTTTTGGCGCTTCACCTCTATTCTTGAATGAAATATTTTTGATAACGAATAAAACCTGCTCAATAATGTCTTCAGGTGTATTTTGACCTTCCAGAAACTCACGGGAAACCTTTAAAGCTAAAGTTTCATCACCATTATGAAATTTAGGATCTGCAATATCATGCAGCAACGCAGAAAGTTCCACAACATCCTGATTACAATCCTCATCCTGAGCTATTTTCTTTGAAAGTTTCCATACTCTTTCGATATGAAACCAATCGTGACCTGCTTCTGCACCTTCCAGTTTTTGCTTTACAAATTCTACCGTGTTATCTATTATATCTTTCATTTCTCAATTAATTCATTTAAAATAATGTCCCAAAGTTTTTTATTAAAGCTTCTAAAAAAATTAACATGCCCAATTTCTCTCTTCTCTGATTCTGAAACCTTAACTAATCTGTAAGTTGGTTTTAGGTTAGGATAAGTATCATTCAAAAGGCTTTTTACTCCTTTTTCTGTTAACCAGGCATCATCTTCAGCCCGAATAACGAATACTTTTTGCGTTAAATTTTTAGAAAAATCATCAATTTTCTCTAATAAACCGTTGGTTGATTTCTTGTTCAAAATTAAGATTCTCCAGTCATAAGCGCAATTTTTTGGAAGACTTTCTCCCAAACCAAACCAATTTGCAGGGAAATAACCTAATAAAGTGGTAGTTACAGGCTGGATAATTCCAAAACCGACGTAAGCTTCAATTTTTGTTTTAAATTTTAAATGTCCGACAAAGGCATTTTGAGTTCCAACAAAAATAAATTCTTTAAACATTTCAGAATCCTGATTCATTCCTAAAATCAAGGCACCAACCGAATGTCCCAGACAATATTTTTCGTGGTCTGGAAATCTATTTTTAATGTATTGGGTTAATGTTTTATAATCTTCTGAACCCCAAATTCTCATGGAAGCTTTAAAACCTTTCATATTTTTAGGTTTTGAAAGTCCGATTCCGCGATAATCATACGTAATTACCGTAAATCCTTTTTCAGCAAAAAACTGAGCAAATGAAAAATAAATCTGCTGTTTAACTCCCGTTGCCGAATTGATGAGCAGGAATTTATTATTACTCTTTTCAGGCACAAAAAGATATGCTGTAAGAGCTGTATTGTCGTGAGTATTAAGAATTAACTTCTCCATATTTTAAAACAAAAAATCCACTATAAAAGTGGAGATTTTATTGATATTTTTTATGTTAACTTATCTGTTATCGATATGCAGTAAATAGTTTTAAGAAAAGAAATCTGAAACTCTCGGTAACGCACTTTGCGAACCTTTTGTTCCTGAAACTCTTGAAGAAACTTCATTCCCGAATTTCACGCATTCTTCAATAGAGTTACCGTGGCACAGGGCAATTGCAAATCCTGATGTAAAAGCATCTCCCATTCCCATTTTATAGACCGTTTCGTCTTTATCGTTTCTGAAATATTTCATTTCTGTTCCATCAAAATAAACGGTAGAATTGGTATCATCTCTAACAAAAACTTTGTTGGAATATTTTTTAAGAATATCTTCTCGCTGATCTTCGCCAAAGACAATATGTAACTCGCTGCTTTTAGAAACGATAAAATCTACATTTTCCAAAAGTTCATCACTTAATCTCATGGCAGGAGAAGCATATAGACCTACTTTTTTACCGTATTTCTTAGCTTTTCTGATCGAATATTCTACCACTTCAAGAGAAACTTCAAGCTGAACAAGAATCAAATCAACGGTGTGAAAATATTTATCTGCCGCCTCAATATGTTCTATACTTAAACATTTATTAGCCGCCGGAACTACAACGATAGCCGCGTCTCCACCGGAAGTTGTTACATAAGCTGTTCCCGTAGATTCTCTGTCCGTTTCATAAACAAATCCTACGTTTACACCCTCACCTACAAGATTTCTCATGATTTGCTGACCGAGAGGATCCATACCAACACAGCCAACAAAATAAACACTTGCACCCAACCTCGCTGTACCAACTGCCTGATTTGCCCCTTTTCCTCCGAAATAACTGTCTGAATTAGTGGCTAAAACAGTTTCGTTTGGGATGGGAATTTTTTCGGTTTCTAAAATCAGATCTATGGAAGAACTGCCGACCACTATAATTTTGGGTTGTTCTGAGGAAAAATTCATTGTGTTTTTTTATTTAGTTTTAGTTTGAACAAATTTAAAAAAGGGAAATATTGTTTCAAAAACAATTAACTTTAATTAACTAATTTCTATAAATTCTGT
>Ga0302167_10000257_pt1 | contig 27348 bp, 23 predicted proteins | sample I_Fen_N1_1_FD_193496 | JGI IMG/M metagenome (GOLD analysis project Ga0302167, IMG submission 193496) | Peat permafrost microbial communities from Stordalen Mire near Abisko, Sweden - I_Fen_N1_1 | ecosystem: Environmental > Terrestrial > Soil > Wetlands > Permafrost | place: Sweden: Abisko...
TTATATAGCCGTCTGTTTGAGCTTCGATCATGATTTTATTATCCAGTCCATAAACCCTGATATCAGTAATTTTTACTTTTGAACCTTTTAAATCAAATTCTTTATTAAGAAAAGTTTTTCTTGCAATATTGGAGGCTTCGGTAAAAGGAATATTCGCAGTTGTTTGAAGTGAAAATTTATCTGCTAAAACAGGAATTGAGTTAAAATTACTCGCCATTTTTATAGGCTGAGAAGATTCCGGTTTGCTTCCTGTAAAAGTCTCAGAATACACATCAATTCCAATATTGGTGTCAATCTGGTTTCCGTAAAATTTTAATGGAGTAATATTAATATTGATAGGCGTCACTTTCAGCCAAGTATTATATTCTTCCGAAATATTGAATGGCTGTGTAAAAACATTCCACGCCATCATCGCATATTGTTGAAAATTCAATTGCGTAGCCATTTGCTGGTCAAGGGTTTTGCAGAACTTTTCCTGTTGTTCTTTTAAACTTTTTTCAACCGAAGAAGTGATTGGAATTTTAATTTTTCCATAATCTAAAACAGGTTTTGTAACCCATTTAAAACCATTAGGTTGAGTGTTGGTCACAATAGTCCAGTTATTTTTAAAACTTAAAGACGTGTTGAAAGACATCACCGTTTCAAAGGTGGTGTTCTGATACGTGTAAACTCCCAAAGTTCCGATGCCTTTTTCTGCCCAGATTTTCAATGGAACTTCAATCAGTAAATTTTGATTGGTCCCTCCAACTACTCGGATAGCACGGGTTTTCCAGACTTTTACTTTGAATTGGTCGTTATTGTTGTCTGTATAAGAATCATCCTGATAAATGAGATCTTTCACAGAAGCGTTAATCATGTTATTGATTTCCGAAAGTGGAATAGTCACCGGCATCGTAATACTGGATTTTATCTTCGGAAAATTATACACCGCCAATTGACTATCAACATTGGTCTGCCCAAAAATATTGATACACGTTAATAGAAATAATATTTTAATGAATTTCAATTTCTTATGTTTTTTAGGATACGAAAATAAGGATATTTTAATTTTCAGGTTTAAAACTTTTTTCAAGCTCAATACTTGCACCTTTCATTTCGCCTTGCATTGGGGGAGCTGTTTTGGTGATTTTTAATTTAATATAAGAAATCTGAGAAAATTTTTCATGAATTTTTGAAATAATTCTTCCTGCAACATGCTCCAATAATTTAGATTTAATTTTCATTTCATCATGAACGATCGCATTGATATCGGCATAACTTATCGTATCGTTCAAATCATCAGATTCTGAAGCTTTCCACAAATCCGTGTGAAGCTCCAGATTTAATATATAGTAAGTTCCGATGATATTTTCCTCTGGCAGAACTCCGTGATAGGCATATATTTTTACATCTTCAAGATAGATTTTGCTCATTGCTTTTAATTTTTATGAAGCAAAATTCGTTTTAATTCTTCAAAATCTGCGTTAATTTCTACAGTTTTTTTCTCTTTCTTCATTAATTCTGCCAATGATTCAGGGACTTCAATTTTAATGTTCGTAGCTTTTTCCACCGCATCAGGAAACTTTACAGGATGAGCCGTACCTAGAATAAAGCCTTTTTTATCAGGATTTTCTTCTAGATATTTTTCTAACGAAGCAAAAGCAACTGCACTGTGTGGTTCCAAAGTATATCCGTAATTTTTGTAAACTTTTGAAATTGTTTTTAACGTTTCATCATCATTAATAGAATAACCTGAAATTGTGTTTTTAAGATCATTAAATTGATTATCAAAAAGTTCTAAAATTCGTACAAAATTGCTTGGATTTCCCACATCCATAGCATTTGACAAAGTTGCAACCGTTTTTTTATATTCTAAATTTTGAGTATTTAAATAATTCGGGACAACATCATTTTCATTAGAGGCTGCGATAAAATGTTCCACAGGTAATCCTCTGAAATGAGCTAAAATTCCCGCACAAATATTCCCGAAATTTCCACTCGGGACACAAATTACAGGATTTTCATCATTGTTTTTTTGCCATTGTTTTAAAGCTAAAAGATAATAAATTTGTTGTGGAAGCCATCTCGCCACATTGATGGAATTGGCCGAGGTTAAAAATAAATTTGAGTTAATTTCTTCATCCGAAAATGCCTGCTTCACCATATTCTGACAGTCATCAAAAGTTCCATTGATCTCAATTGCCGAAATATTTTCTCCCAATGCCGTCAATTGTTTTTCCTGAACAGGACTCACTCTGTTTTTTGGATATAAAATCACCACATTTACGCCCGAAGTTTTGTAAAAACCATGAGCAACCGCACCTCCTGTATCTCCTGAAGTTGCCACCAAAACGGTAACTTTCTTATCTTCATCCTTTAAAAAATAGGAGAGACATTGACTCATAAATCGAGCGCCAATATCTTTAAACGCCAACGTCGGACCATGAAAAAGCTCCAAGACAGAAATTTTATCATTGATTTTTTTCAACGGAATCTCAAAATTGATCGTTTCAGAAACTATTTCTTTCAATAATAACTCAGGGATCTCATTGCCCACAAAATCTTTCATGCATCGGAACGCAATTTCTTCGTCTGAAAACTGATTTAGATTTTCAATAAAATCTTTTTCAAACTGAGGAATGTTTTCAGGAAAAAATAAGCCTTTTTCGTTTCCCTGTCCTTTAATGGTGGCAGTTTTAAAATTAACCTGTTCTTTTTTATCTTTTAAATTATAGTAGATCATTGTCTTGTTTTTTAATTAATTCTAATCTTCATTAATGATTTCAATTCCTGCAGGATTGATTTTTGAAACATACACGAAGCTGTCTATATCAATTTCATCATAAATCGATTTCATCATTTTAGCAATTTTCTGTGCAGTTTCTTCTTTTTCTGCCAGCATAAAAATAGACGGGCCAGAACCGGAAATCCCACCGCCTAAAGCTCCCAATTGTAAACTTTTAGCTTTAACTTCATCAAATTTCGGAATCAAAATACTTCGGACAGGCTCAATAATAACATCGTTGAGACTTCTTCCGATCAAATCATGATCGTTTTTTTCAATTCCTGCAACCAATCCTGCAATATTTCCCCATTGTTTTACAGCGTCTTTTAACAAAATATTTTTCTTTAAAATTTGTCTTGCATCAGAGGTTTTTACTTCAACCTGCGGATGTACTGCTGCAACAAATAGGTTTGGACAGCTTAACGGAATAATATCAATTGGATCAGTTGATTTTACTAATGTTATTCCGCCTAAAAGGCATGGTGCAATATTATCTGCATGTCTTATTCCGGAAGCTAATTCTTCTCCAAACATCGCAAAGTGAATCATTTCGTCTTGAGATAAAATATTTCTCAATAAAGAATTAGCTCCAAAGGCGGCTCCGGCGGCGCTAGCCGCACTGGAGCCGAGCCCGCTTCCCGGTTTTATATTTTTATGGATAATCACTTCAAAGCCACTTTTAAGTTTCAAATGTTCTTGAATTTTTAAAAGAACAACTCCGGCAACATTTTCTTCCGCTTTTTCAGGAAGTCCAAAATTATCTGTATGTTTTATGATGATTTCAGGGGTTTCTAATAATTTAAATTCCATTTCGTCATACGGCTGATTGATCGCCATTCCCAAAATATCAAAACCACAAACCAAATTGGCGACTGTTGCAGGAACTCTTATTTTTATCTTTTTCATATTTTTATTATTTAAACTGAACGAACAATATCTGCAAAAACCCCACTAGCTGTTACTTCGGCGCCTGCTCCCGCTCCTTTTACGACGAGCGGCTGTTCAGAATAACGTAAGGTTTTTAGAATAACAATATTGTCTTTGCCGTAAAGATGATACAGGTCGCTTTCTGGTGCAATGTGTTGAAGTCCTACTTTGGCTTTTCCATCTTTAAATTCGGCAACATATTTTAAAATTTTGCCATCTTTTTTAGCTTCATCTAATATGTTCTTAAAATGATCTTCATATTGAATCATCTTGCTGTAAAAATCATCAACAGTTCCGTTCATACATTCCTCAGGAAGAAATTGTATATTTTCAATTTCATCAAACTGAAGAGGATATCCGGCTTCTCTTGCCAGAATTAAAATTTTACGGGCAACATCTGTTCCTGCCAAATCAAGTCTTGGGTCAGGTTCTGTAAAACCTTGTTTTTGTGCTTCGGCTACGACCTCAGAAAAGGATTTACTTCCATCATAATTGTTGAAAACAAAATTTAATGTTCCGCTCAACACCGCTTGAATCGAAGTTATTTGATCACCGCTTCTTATTAAATCATTAATAGTTCCAATAATTGGAAGACCAGCTCCCACATTGGTTTCAAAGAAAAATTTGCAACTGTGATTTTTAGCTATATTTTTTAGTGATTTATATTTTTCAAAATCAGATGAGGCGGCAATTTTGTTGCAGGCGACAATATTTATACTTCTTTTTAATACAGTTTCATAAATTTCGGGAACTTCTGCGTTCGCGGTTACATCTACAAAAACTGAGTTTCTAAGGTTTCTTGAAATAATTTCTTCTGCAAATTTTTTGATAGAAGCTTGTTCGCCATTTTCTAGTTTCTCATTCAATTCATTTTGTGAAATTCCCTGATCTGAAAACGCCATTTTACGACTGTTGGAAATTCCTGCAATTCTTAAATTAATCAAAAGATTTTCCTGCAAATATTTATTCTGATCATAAATCTGCTGAATCAGCTTTGAACCTACATTTCCTGTTCCGCAAATATAAAGATGAACCTGTTTTATTTCTGATTCAAAAAACTCTTCATGCAGAACATTTACAGCTTTTTTAATATCTTTTTCTGAGATTACAATGCTGATATTTCGCTCGGAAGAACCTTGAGCAATAGCTCTGATATTGATTCCGTTATTTCCTAAACAACCGAACATTTTGGCACTTACGCCGCTTCTGTTTTTCATATTTTCTCCGACCAGAGCGACAATTGAAAGTCCGGATTCTATTTTTACAGGAGAGATTCTTTTTAATTTTAAATCATCCTCAAAAGAAGCATTGATGGCATTTTCTGCATTAAAAGTGTCTTTTTCATTGATCGCAATCGTAATTGAATGTTCCGAAGAACTTTGAGTAATAAGGATTACATTTATTTTTTCATGCCTGAGACATTGAAACAGTTTTGCCGAAATACCGGGAATTCCAACCATTCCGCTGCCTTCTAAAGTAAGTAGGGCAATGTTGCTCATATTTGAAATTCCGACTGCGACTTGCTGTTCTTCACCTTCTGAAATTTTAATGTTATGAGATATTAAAGTTCCTAAAGCTTCGGGATCAAAAGTATTTTTAATCCTTAAATCAATATTTTTCACCATTACAGGCTGAATTGTTGGCGGATAAAGAACTTTTGCTCCAAAATGAGAAAGTTCCATCGCTTCCTGATAAGATATTTCCGGAATAGGTTTCGCGTTGGGAGAAAGTTTGGGATCTGCGGTCATCATTCCGCTTACGTCAGTCCATATTTGAAGCTCTTCCGCATCGAGTAATGACGCAAATATAGATGCTGTATAATCTGATCCACCTCTTCCCAAAGTTGTCATATTTCCTTTATGATCTTTAGCAATAAATCCTGGAATTACAGTAATTTGATGTTGATTTTCTTCAAAATATTTAATTAAATTTCTTTCAGTGGCTTCAAAATCAACTTTTGCATTGGTGAAATTGCTGTTTGTGATAATATGATCCGCAGAATTCATCCAGACAGCATCTAATTTTTCAAATTTAAATCTTGCAGCAATAATATTTGACGATAAAAATTCTCCGTAAGATGTTATTTTATCTTTGGTACGACTTGTAAATTCACCTAAAACAAATATTCCGTTGCAAAGGTCTTCAATATCATTAAAATGTTTTTTTACAAAACTTAGCCACGCACTTTGTTCTAAAATCGGGATAAGTTCTTTTACAAGATTTAAATGTTTTTCTTCAATTGTTTTGATGATTGAAAGATAGCTGTCATCATTACTTGATGCCTGTTCTGCTGCTTTTATTAACATGTCGGTTACACCATGCAACGCTGAAACGACAACAACTATTTTTTGTGAATGTTGGTTTTTAATAATATTTTCTACTTTCAGAATATTTTCTGAATTGGCTACAGATGTTCCGCCGAATTTGAGGACTTTCATCATTTTTTGATTTTGAATTATTGAAATAAGATTTTTTACTCTTTAAAAAAAAGAGCACGGGTGCCGGTGATAATATGTGAAAATGTACCCCGTTATGGGGTAGTAGTTGTAGTCGTAGAAACAGAAGATACTTCAGAAGTAGAAAACTTCGGAGCAGAAATATCAGATATGTTTCTTGTAAATTTCATTGTTGTAAAACAAATGTACAAATTATTTTTAAATATCAAAATGCAAAGGAAAAAGATTATTTTTCAACATAATGTGATTTATTAAAAATATTTATTAAATTTATAAGCTAAACTAAATCAAATTATTATGAAAAATCTAAAAAGATTAAACAGAAGAAATTTAGAACAAATTAATGGAGCAGGAGTACCTCCAATTACTCATTGCAACGGTTGTCCGACAGGTGCTTTTGGCCCTAATGAAACACATTCTTGTGAAGCGTATTGGGGACTTCCTGAGACTTGCAGAAAATGTGTTCTTGTTAATATGGAGTGTTTCGTACCAATTCAAATATCAAAATAAATAATACCATGAAAAACCTAAGAAAATTAAACAGACAAAATTTAGAACATATTAACGGAGCTGGAGTTTCACGTTGTGATGGATGTCCTAGTCATCTCGTCTTTGATCCTGGAGGAGGATGGCCTGATTCCTCTAGTGCTTCTTGTGCAGCTTATTTTGGGTTATCCGAGACCTGTAAAATGTGTGTGATGGTGAGTGTAGATTGCTTTGTTCAAATTTCTGCGATCTAAAAAAATGTTTTAAAAACTGAAATTTATATTTTAAACTAAACTAAATCAAAATATTATGAAAAATCTGAAAAAAATTAACAGAGAAAATTTGAGATCAATTAACGGTGGTGCAAGTTGTAATTATGTTTGCCCTCCAGGACCTTACGGGCCGGGGCTTCCAAGATCATGTGAAGCTTTTGATGCTTTGCCGTCATGTTGTAAATCAAAAGTGTTGGTAAGTATGGATTGCTTTCCTCAGTAATAACTTAAAAATCAAATAAATTATGAAAAATCTAAAAAAATTGTCAAGAGTAGAGCAGACAAAAATACAAGGTGGTTTTACGCAAGTTCAGATAGATGCTTGTGGAGGAGAAGCGTATGTATGCTTCCGTGCGGGAGGATGGGTTGTTGGAGAAAACCCGGAGGAACTTGTTATGCACCTATGGTTTAATAAAGAAAAAAGCACTGTTTTTACAGTGCTTTTCATTTATTTTATACTTTTCGAAAGATCAAGCATCGCCTCAATCGGCTTCAATGCTCTCAAACGAAGTTCTTCGTCGATAAGGATCTCAGGAAGTTCATATTTCATACATAAGTACAACTTTTCCATTGTATTACGTTTCATATAAAAACATTCTGAGCAGTTACAGCTTTCGTCAAAAACTAAAGCAGGAATCAATTCTTTATGAGGTGCGCGTTTTCTCATTTCGTGAAGAATTCCTTCTTCTGTAGCAATGATGAACGTCTGGCATTCGTCTTTTTCCACATAATCTAATAGAGCAGAAGTAGAACCAATAAAATGAGCCAGTTTCAACACGGCTTCTTCACTTTCCGGATGCGCAATCATTTTAGCATTCGGATGATCTGCTAATTGTTGTGCAATTCTTTCCATAGAAAAAGCTTCGTGAACGATGCAACTTCCGTCCCAAAGAATCATATCACGTCCCGTTTTTTTAGATAAATATCTTCCCAAGTTTTTATCCGGAGCGAAAATAATTGGTCGGTCTTTTGGTAATGCTTCAATTACTGTTTCAGCGTTTGAGCTTGTTACAATAATATCACTTTCAGCTTTTGTTTCAGCGTTACAGTTGATGTAAGTTGCGATCAAAGCATTAGGATGCTGCTCACGCATTTTTCTCAAACCTTCTCCTGAACAACCGTCTGCCAAAGAGCATCCTGCCATGGTGTCTGGAAGAACTACTTTTTTAGTTGGGTTCAAGATCTTCGCCGCTTCTGCCATGAAATGTACTCCGCAGAATACAATCATATCAGCGTTGGTATCTTTTGCCTGTCTTGCCAATTGCAGAGAATCTCCCAAGAAATCGGCAATATCCTGAATCTCTCCAGGTTGGTAATAATGCGCTAAAATAACCGCATTTTTTTCTTCTTTCAATTTAAGAATGGCTTTCACCAATTCTTCTCCTTGAGGAATTACCAAATCTTTTATATCTAAAAATCCTCTTACCGGAATCGCAGATTTAGCTCTTTCTAATGTTTCGGTACTCATATCAACCTCAATGTTTTTTTGATTGTAGAAGTTAGAGTTTAGAAATTAGATGTTAGTTAAAATTTTACGTTTCAAAAACTAACTTCTAGCTTCTAATTTCTAGTTTCTTCTACAAAATTTTTTATTAAACTTTCTATTTCTTCTTTAGCAATATCCAAATCGTTATTGATCACGATTTTATCAAATTCTTTTGCGTAAGACATTTCTTCTTCTGCCTTTTCTACGCGGGTTTTGATGGTTTCTGCATCATCTGTGTTTCTGGAAATCAATCTTCGTTCCAATTCTTCAATGGAAGGTGGTTCAATGAAAATAGATAAGGCTTTTTCTCCAAAATATTTTTTTAAAGAAATTCCGCCTTTTACATCAACATCAAAAATCACTACTTTCCCCTGATTCCAGATCTTTTCAACTTCAGATTTTAAAGTACCGTAATATTTATCAGTATACACTTCTTCAAATTCTACAAAAGCATTTTCCGAAATTTTTTGTCTGAATTCATCAGGACTTAAAAAATGATAATCCACTGCATGAATTTCGCTTCCTCTCGGTTGTCTTGTTGTGCAAGAGATTGAAAACTGGAGTTCATTAAATATCTCCAAAGAATGCTTTACTAATGTAGTTTTTCCGCTTCCTGACGGCGCTGAAAATATGATAACTTTATTCATATGGTTGTTGGTTGATAGTTTTTGGTTGATTGTTGCAGATAAAATGAACAACTATCAACCAAAAACTATCAACTAATTATAATACGTTTAACGTTTGTTCTTTAATTTTTTCCAAATCATCTTTCATCATCACGACCAATTTTTGGATCTCAGCGTGATTGGCTTTTGAACCTAATGTATTGATTTCTCTTCCGATCTCCTGGGAAATAAAACCTAATTTCTTTCCGTTGAAATCTTCATTATCCATTACTTCCTGGTAATATTTTAAGTGTTGAGTTAATCTTACTTTTTCCTCAGCAATATCTAATTTCTCTGTGAAATAAGCCATTTCCTGATAGAAACGAGTTTCATCAACGTTCTCAAATTCTTTTAAAGATTTTTGGTAACGTTCTTTTACACTCTGGATTCTCACTTCTTCAAAAGGAATTACTTCAGATAAATATTTGTCGATATTTTTAATATTTTTCTCAAGTTCCAGATGCAATGTTTTCCCTTCTGTCTTTCTGAAATCTTCAAATTTGTCAACAGCATTATTAACAATTTTTGCTAAAGATTCCCATTCGCCATCCGTTAATTCGTCTGGTCTTGAGGTAATTGCATCAGGAAGTCTTACCGCCATTTTAAGGTACTCAAATTCAGGAGCATCAGAAGCAATATTTCGAAGTTCATTCATGTAAGAATCAATCAGTTTTTTATTGATTTTCACATCATTGGATTCTTCAAGATTTTCTATATTGATATAGCAATCCACTTTTCCGCGGATAATTCTATCGTTAAGAATTTTTCTGATCTCGAATTCTTTCTCTTTATAGCGTAACGGTATTTTTATATTTAAATCAAAGCTTTTGCTGTTCAGTGATTTAACATCTACGGTTATTTTTTTTCCTTCAAAAACATCTTCGGCTCTACCGAAACCGGTCATTGATAAAATCATAGTTTTTTATTGTTGTACAAAGATAAACATTTAAGTCTATAGTTCGGCTAAAGTCGAACGCATGGAAGCTAGAGGTAGAAAGCTGGAAGACATCAATGGATATAAAGAATACAAAAATTACAAGCAGTATTTTGACAAACTTTAACTTCCATCTCCATACTTCTAGCTTCCAGCAAATTTATCTTTTTCTTTTGTGGTTTAAACAAAAAATCAATTTTCGTAAATTAGCGCTGTGAAAAATAAAAATTTAATTTCTGTTGTAGGCCCTACCGGAATTGGAAAAACGAGATTGGCAATTGATTTAGCTAACCATTTTAGCACAGAAATTATTTCTTGTGACTCGCGCCAGTTTTTTAAGGAAATGAAGATTGGTACCGCTTCACCATCGCAAGAAGAATTGGCGGAAGCACCTCATCATTTTATTGGAAATCTTTCGGTTGAAGAATATTATTCTATCGGGCAATACGAGGAAGATGCTTTAAAAAAACTCAACGAACTTTTCAAAAAATATGATACTGTTATTTTGGTTGGCGGAAGTATGATGTATGAAAAAGCGGTGATTGAAGGATTAAATGATTTACCAGAAGCTAATGAAGAAAACCAAAGAAAACTTCAGGAGATTTTAGATAACGAAGGAATTGAAAAATTGCAGGAAATATTGAAAGAACTCGATCCTGAATATTTTGCAGTGGTAGATTTTCATAATCACCGTAGACTTTTCCGATCCATTGATGTTATTTGGCAGACCAATACAAAATATTCTGAATTAATTGCTGTTTCACAAGATTCCAGAGACTTTAATGTGACTCGAATCGGTATTGAAGCCCCCAGAGAAGAACTGTATGACAGAATCAATAGGAGAGTAGATATTATGATGGAGAAAGGCTTGTTGGAGGAAGCAAAAGGTCTGGAAAAATTCAAAGGATTGACTGCTTTAAACACCGTTGGATATGCAGAATTATTCAAATATTTTGATGGAGAATGGGAGCTGGATTTTGCTGTTTCTGAAATCAAGAAAAACAGCAGAAGATATTCGAAACGCCAACTGACTTGGTATAGAAAAGCGGATGATATTCATTATTTGCAATTGGGATATTCTCATGAGGATTTTAATGGTTTGATTGAATATATTAATCAGGAAATTGGCAAGTAATTTTTTAACGCAAAGATTTATTTTTAATTCTGAATATTTAAAGGAGCAAAGAATTGAATCAATGAAATTGATTCTTAATAAGCTAGCTTCATCTGCGACTTTGTCGCTTTTCTTTGCACCTTAAAATTATTATTCTTTTGTATTAAACCTTTGCGTTTAAAATAAATTCAATCTTAATGGTTCAATTGTCATTCTGACGAAGGAAGAATCTTTACAAATATAGCTTAGATTCCACGCTACACTGCGTTTCGCTCTGAATGACAGTGCAAACGGCAAATAGGCAACTCAATTTTAAACAAAAAAGTGCGATTCCGAAAAACCGCACTTCAAACAATATTAATTTAATTGACTACTTCCAACCGCCACCTAGAGCTCGGTATAAATCTACAATACTGCTCAATCTCTGTCTTTTTACGGATGCAAGATTTAGTTCAGCCTGTAAAGAATTTCCCTGAGCTGTAATTACTTCCAGGTAATTTGCCATTCCGCCTTTATAAAGCATTTCGGCACTTTTAATTCCGTTTTTCAACGTTGCAACTTGTTCGGTTGCTTTTTGTTCCTGAACTTTTAAACTTTCGTTTGAAACTAATGCGTCAGAAACTTCACCTACTGCATTCAAAACAGATTGACGGAACGCTAATACGTTTTTCTCTCTCTGAATTTTAGCAACATTTAAATCGGTTTTCAATTGTCTTTTCTGGAAAATAGGCTGAGTTAATCCTCCCAACACAGATCCGAACAATGAAGCCGGAATCTGAAACCAGTTATCAATTTTAAATGAATTTACTCCACCGTTTGCTGTGATTTTCAATGCCGGATACATATTTGCCTGAGCAATTCCAACCATTGAATTGGATTCCAACAACACCAATTCCTGCTGACGAACATCCGGGCGACGACTTACCATTGCTGCAGGAAGTCCTGTAGAAATATTTTGAGGTAAAGAAGTGTCGGACATTTCGATGGTTCTGCTGACTTTATTTGGATTTTCACCTACCAAAATGCTCAATGCATTTTCCTGAATGGCAATATTTTGTTCCAATTGAGTGATCAAAAGTTCCGTAGATTGTTTTTGAGCAGTTGCCTGCTGAACGCCCAATGAAGTAGTGTCGCCACTTTGCCACATTTTTTCTGTGATAGACAATGTGTTATTGCTTAATTCTAAATTAGATTTTGCAATATTCATTTGTTTGTCAAGCATCAACAAGTTATAATAACCTTGAGCAATTGCTGCAACAACCTGTGTCTGAATTGCTTTTGTAGCTTCGTAAGTTTGCAGATATTGCATTCTTGAAACCTCTTGCTGATTTTTAATTTTACCCCAAATATCAGCTTCCCAAGATAAATTAAAGGCTGCATTGTAATCTTCAACATGGCTTTGACCTAAAAATAAATTTAAGCTTTGTCCATTCATGCTGTTTTTTGACGGTTTTGAAATCTGCGCTGAAACTCCGAAACCTACGTCAGGATATTGAAGATATTTTGCTTGTTTCAATCTTTCCTGTGAAGAAGCGACTTGCTTTAAAGCAATTTGAAGGTCATAATTATGGGTAATTCCTTTTTCAATTAAACCCTGTAAAATAGGGTCGCTGAAAAATTGTTTCCATTCCAGATTGGCAACACTTGCTGTGTCTGCGGTTGCCGTGTATTGGAATTTCTCTGGAAGCTCAAGCTCCGGTTCTGTATATGCCAATTTGGAGACACATGAAACCGAACCAATAGCTAATATAAATGTGAGAAAAATATTCTTTATTCTTTTCATATGGAGATATTTATTTTTATTAAAAGGTCATATGTAATCGCTGGATTCTATTGAAATTTTCGTTTCCAAGTGATGGCGATTTCATAGTTTTTAAACTTTTAATTGAATACAAAACTTTGAGAGTTTTTATTTTAAAACAAAGATGTCTTTAGTAGGAGAAAATACTTTGCTTTTATAATATTAGTTTGAATAGTTGCTTCTCTATTTTTTGTTTTGACCACAGATTTCACAGATGATTGTGTTTATTTGTGAAAATATTTGTGTTGCTTGTGGTTAAGCCAAATCTCTCAAAGTTTGTAATTCATTTTTTATTAATGAGCAGTTGCTAAAAGTTCTTCCTGTTGTTTTTGTTTTAACAGTCTTTTTTGTTTTCTGCTTGGCATTTTTTCATGTAAATATTGGAAGATCACATACATCACCGGAATGATGAAAATCCCGAATACAACTCCTGTAAACATCCCTCCAACTGTACTGATACCGATAGAGTGGTTACCTTTTGCAGCCGCACCTTGTGACCAAACCAACGGAAGCATACCGATGATGAAGGCAAATGAGGTCATCAAAATTGGTCTTAAACGTAATCTTGAAGCCTGAAGTGCAGATTCAATTAATGTTTTTCCTGCTTTTCTTCTTTGTACGGCAAATTCTACAATCAAAATGGCATTTTTCGCTAATAATCCGACGAGCATGATTAATCCAACCTGAACGTAAATATTATTATCAATTCCAGCCAGTCCTGTGAAAGCAAATACCCCAAAAACTCCTGTAGGAATCGTTAAAATAACGGCAAACGGAAGAATATAACTTTCATACTGAGCTGCCAGTAAGAAATACACAAATAAGATACTCAACATGAAAACAAAAGCTGTTTGTCCGCTTGTTTTGATCTCTTCACGGGTGATACCTGTCCATTCGTAACCGTAACCTCTAGGAAGTGATTTTTGAGCAACTTCTTCTACCGCTTTAATCGCATCTCCTGTACTGTAACCAGGTTTCGGAGTTCCGTTAATTGTCACGGCGTTGAATAAGTTGTTTCTTGTCACTGTTTCAGGTCCGAAAGTTCTTTTTAAAGTCACTAAAGTCTTTACAGGAACCATTTCGCCTGTCTTATTTTTAACATAAATCCCTTCCAGAGAATTTGCATCCGTACGATAAGGTACATCCGCCTGAGCCATTACTCTGTAGTATTTTCCGAATCTGTTGAAATCCGAAACAAAGCTACTTCCGTAATAAATCTGCATGGTCTGCATCAATTCTGTCACAGAAACTCCTAACTGATTTGCTTTATCTGAATCTACATCAATTGTATATTGCGGGTTTCCTGCTGCATATGTTGTAAAGGCAAATGCAATTTCAGGACGTTTCATTAATTCTCCGATAAATGCTTGAGTTGTTGTTCCCAATTGCTCAAACGAACCACTGGTTTTATCCTGAAGCATAAATTCAAAACCGGAAACGTTACCAAAACCTTGAACAGTAGGGAAGTTGAAGAAGAATGCGCTGGCATCTTTTACCTGTGCTACTTTTCCTGTCAATGCAGCTGCAATTTGATCAGGATCTTTCATGTCACCACGTTTATCATAATCTTTAAGTTTAATAAAACCTGCAGAATATGGAGATGCGTTGGCGTTACTGATGAAGTTCAAACCATCGGCTACCCAAAGGTGATTGGTTGCTTTTTCACCATTTACAATCTTATCGATTTGTTCTGTCGCTCTGTGTGTTCTTTCCAATGAACTTCCCGGAGGTGTATTCACAGCATATAAAACGAAACCTTGATCCTCTGTAGGAATAAATCCTGACGGAGCTTTTTTAATTAAGAAAACACTTGCTCCTGTGATTAAAGCTAAACCAGCTATACCCACCCATTTGTTTTTAATTAAAAATTTAAGACTGTAAATATATTTTTTAGTCATATTATTAAAGGCAACATTGAATGCGTTGAAAAACTTCGCACCAAAACCTTTTTTATGACCGTGATCTCCTTGTTCTCCCTGAGGATCATTTAATAATAATGCACAAAGAGCTGGGCTTAATGTTAAAGCGTTTACTGCTGAAATCATGATCGCAATTACCAATGTAAAGGCAAACTGTCTGTAGAAAACTCCCGCAGGACCCTGCATGAAACCAACCGGAATAAACACGGCACACATCACCAACGTAATGGAAATGATCGCTCCGGAAATTTCACTCATTGAGCTCGTTGTAGCTTGTTCTACAGGCATTCCTGTGTGTTCCATCTTGGAATGGACGGCTTCGACGACGACAATCGCGTCATCCACCACAATTCCGATGGCGAGTACCAATGCGAACAATGTCAACATATTGATACTGAAACCAAATAGCTGAAGGAAGAAAAATGTACCAATAATCGCTACCGGAACCGCAATCGCAGGAATTAGTGTAGATCTGAAATCCTGAAGGAAAATAAATACCACAATAAATACCAGGACAAATGCAATCACTAAAGTTTCTACCACCTGATGAATTGATGCATCCAGGAAGTCTTTAGAGTTATACATGATGATTGGTTTTACTCCTTTTGGAAGCGTTGTTGAAAACTGATCAACCTGTTTTTCAATTTCTGTTAAGATCTCGTTCGCATTGGAACCTGCTGTTTGGAGGATTGCAAAACCCGCTACAGGCTTACCATCCACTCTATTAGCTGCTGTGTATGTATATGAACCGAATTCTACTCTCGCTACATCTTTTAATCTTAAAAATGAACCGTCATTATTGGCTTTGATAGCAATATTTTCGTAGTCTTCGTTTTTGTTTAATTTACCTTTATATTTAAGGATATATTCGTAAGTTTCCTTACTTCCCTGTCCAAGACGTCCCGGAGCAGCTTCAAGGTTGTGATCTTTAATAGCTGCCATAACTTCCTGTGGAGAAAGACCATTAGCTGCTAATCTGTCTGGTTTTAACCAAATTCTCATCGAGTAATCTCTTGTCCCGAAAACCTGAGCCTGAGCAACTCCCGGAATACGCTGAATTTGTGGAATTACATTGATTTTAAGGTAATTCTGTAAGAACAGCTCATCGTATTGTTTAGGATCATCACTCGAAAGTCCCATAAACATAATCATACTGTTCTGAACTTTCTGTGTCGAGATTCCCGCCTGTACAACTTCCTGAGGAAGCTGACTCATCGCTTTTGATACACGGTTTTGAACGTTTACGGCTGCATTATCTGCATCTGAACCTTGTTTGAAAAATACGCTCAAAGTCATTGTACCGTCATTACTTGAGTTAGACGTCATGTAAGTCATATTCTCAACACCGTTCACCGCCTCTTCGATAGGAACTGCAACCGAACGGGCTACAACTTCCGCATTTGCACCCGGATAAAATGCCGTCACCTGTACGCTTGGTGGTGCAATATCCGGAAACAGAGTGATCGGAAGGTTGAAAACCGATAGCGCTCCCAAGAGTAAGAGTATGATGGAGATGACCGTTGAAAGTACCGGTCTTTCTATAAATTGTTTTAACATAAGAAGTTTATTTTTTTAAGTCTTCTGTTTTTTTGAAAAGGATTGTTACAAAGGTTTTGCTCTAAGCAAACTATCAGAAGAAATGACTTTTGGCTGAATGGCAACACCGTCTTTCAATGCTCCGATTCCTGTAAATACGATTTTATCTCCCACAGCAAGTCCTTCTGAAATGAAGTAATAACTATCTGTTTTGCCAGAGATTTTTACAGGTTTTCCGGTTACTTTTTTATCCTTTCCAACTACATAAACGTAGGTTTTGTCCTGGATTTCAAAAGTTGCTTCTTGTGGAATAACAAGTGTACTTGTGAATAATTGAGGCATACGAACTCTACCAGTATTTCCGGTTCTCAACGTTCCGTGTGCATTTGGGAATACGGCGCGAACGCTGATTGCTCCTGTACTTTTGTCAAACTGTCCGTCAACAATGCTCATTTTACCTTTTTCAGGATACGTGCTGTTGTCTGCGATGACCAAATCTACCATTGGCATATTTTTCAGTTTCTCGTTTAAAGTTGCTCCGGAATATTTATTTTGAAAAGCAATAAAATCCAGTTCGCTTAAAGAGAAATACGCGTAAATTTCGCTGATATCAGATAACAAAGTCAATGGACTTGGATCTGTTCTTGAAATTAGGCTTCCTTTTTTGTAAGGAATTCTTCCGATGTATCCGCTAACCGGTGCTGTGATCGTAGTAAATCCTACATTGATTCTAGCTCCGCCAACAGAAGCTTTTGCCTGAGCTGCGGCTGCCACTGCTGCTGCATAATTTGCTTTTGCAGTTTTCATCTGTACATCAGAAACTACTTTGGCGCTTACCAAAGGCTGAAGTCTGTCAACCTCAACTTTAGCTTTCTGAATGTTAGCGTTGGCAACCTGTAAATTAGCCTGAGCCATATTCATTTGCTCACCATAAGCTCTTGAATCTATTTTAAATAAAGGCTGTCCGGCTTTTACATAAGCACCTTCCTCTACATAAATTCTATCTAAATATCCGTCAACCTGAGATCTTATCTCTACATTGTTTTTTCCTTCTAAAGCTGTCGGGAATTCCTGATAAACTGTTGCAGGAGATGTGATTACGGTATAAACTGGCAATTCTGGTGCAGGTGGAGCAGCGTTTGATCCTTCGGCTGCTTTGGTGCAATTCTGTAAAAGGATAATACTTGAAATTAGTATGATAATCCTCGTTTTTGCAAGTGTTTTCATTTTAAGTTTAAATTTTTAATGAAGTGTTAGATTAAGTAGTATTGTTTTTAATTTAAATTCCGTTATTTTTCCTAACAGTGTTAATGATTAGTTCAAAAAAAATTACAGAATTCTTAATATTGAGTAAATTATTGTTTACATGATTACAATTTTTTTAATGTTGATTTTAAATGTATAAATAATGTGTGTAGTGTTATTTTTCCTAACGGTGTTAATGGTAAGGAAAGAAAATTACATAAAGTAATGCTATAAAATTAGTTTTCATTTTTAAAGTTTTTTCTTTTTTAGTTTTAAAAAAATTGAATAATGTTAATTATTCCGTGTTACTTTTCCTAACGGTGTTAATTTTTGGTTCAAAAAAAAATTACAAAGATTTAACAAAAGCCGCAACTGTTTCGTCTAATGTTGTTTTATTCATTGTAGAAGGGATATCATCGTTACGCATCATCATAATAGAGATCAAACCATGCACCGCAGAAAATAAAGCGTGAGAAGAGTGACAGGCATTATCAGGATTTGAGCCTTTTTTCTTGATAATTTCATACGTACAATCGTAAATCATATCCTGAAATGAAGAAAATTCTTCTTTCATCAAACCTTTTCCGCTGCATTGCATTCCCAGACCAAACATTAGCTGGTAATATTCTTTATTTTTAAATGCAAACTTCCAATAAGCATCAACAATAGCTGTAATTTGCTCTTCGGGAGTATCGTGCTTTTTCTGAGCCTTTAATAATTCTATGTGTAGACAATGAAAACCGTTCAGTGAAATTTCAAACAGAATAGCTTCCTTGTTTTCAAAGTAATCGTAAACTACTGGCGCACTGTATTCTATAGCGTCTGCAATTTTACGTATTGAAAGTGAGGCCCAACCTTCCGTTTTAGCCAAAGAAAAAGCCGCATCCAAAATATTGGCACGTATTGATTCTTTTTCTCTTTGACGACGTTCATGTAAGCCCATGATTTTTATTTTACTAACAGTGTTAGCAAAACTACAAACTTTTAAGTATAACTTCCAAATGTATTTTACTATTTAATACTAGCTAAAGGTTTTAAAGTATTTTCATAAATGATCCGAATGCTGTTATAATGGGAGTTTAAGTATATGATTTTGAAATTATTGTAAAAATTGATGTAATAAATAGCCTAATTCGATTGGATTATAATTGTTTTTCAAATTATGTAACTTCTTCCTTCTGCTTCAAGCTTCTTTACTTATATAATGAAAGAAATTTTTATCTTTGTGGCTAAATAAAAAAGATATGAATACTCCCTCAAATATGATCGCATTAGGAACAAAAGCTCCTTTTTTTGAGCTTCCGAACCCTTCAAAAAGTAATGAAATTCAATCATTGGATGACTTGAAAGGTAAAAAAGGAACATTGGTGATCTTTATGTGCAACCATTGCCCGTTCGTTCTTCACGTAATCGACAAATTGAATGAATTATATGAAGACTATAACGAAAGAGGAATAGAATTCATCGCGATCAACGCTAATAACGTAGAAAAATATCCGGATGATTCTCCAGAGAAAATGATCGAATTCCAAATCGAAAAGAACTTTGATTTTCCTTATTTATATGACGAAAGCCAAGCAATTGCAAAAGCTTACGAAGCGGCTTGTACACCTGATTTCTTTTTCTTTGATGAAAAATTAGATCTTATTTACAGAGGACAAATGGATGATTCAAGACCTGGAAATAATAAAGATGTGACGGGTGAAGATTTAATTATCGCTTTTGAAAATCTTTTATTAGGCGAGCCTCAGGAAGATATCCAAAGACCGAGCATGGGTTGTAATATTAAATGGAAATAATTTTTCATTTTGTTTAAAATATATAAAGCTGTTCATTTTGAGCAGCTTTTTTATTTAATATTGTTCACAAATTATTTTTCACGAAAATATAATTCTAATTGATTGTAATTGTGGCTTTTATGTTAAATTCAATATGTTCGATTTATTAGCTCTAAAAGTTATCAACACGGTTATCCACAGAGTTATCCACAATTTTATTTTTAAAAACTAGCCTTGATTTTAACTTCATTTTCAATCTTCAAGTCTACATTCACCTTACTTGGAGAATAATTTTTAATAAACTCAGAAGGCGTTTTTTGGGTGTATTTTTTAAACATTCTATTAAAATAAGTCACATTATTAAAGCCGCAACTGTAACTGCATTCGGAGATGCTTTTATCCTGTGCCATTAGCAAACACGCTTTATTAATACGATATCGGTTTACAAATTCTGTAAACGTAATCTGTGTGGCTTTTTTGAAAAAATTACAGAAAGCGGGAAGGGTGAGATTGGCTAGTTTTGCAACATCTTCAATATTAATTTCTTTGTCATAATTGTGTTCAACAAAGGTGAAAATATTTTCCAAACGGGTTTTATTTCTTGAAATGATCGTGTACGGCATAATTTCTTTATTTAAAAGCTCATAATCCGTACATTTTGAAAGCTCGAAAAGAATTTCAAGCAATAATAAATATCTTTTATAACCTTCAGATTCCAGCATTAATTTTAACCTTGGAAGCATCGCTTTTTTGACCTTAGTATGAAATTGAATACCGTATTTTGAAAGCTCCAAAAGGTTTTTAATAGATCTCGCTTCAACTTCCTGTTGCGGAAACTGCAAAATATCTTCCTTGAACTGTAAAACAATTTCCTCATGCGGATCAATAGAGTTCAATCCAAATCCGGAGTGTGGGATATTAGAACCGATCAATACTAAATCGCCGTTCGTATAATTACTTTTATGGTAACCAACGTGGCGCGTTCCGTTCCCCGAAATCACGCACACCAGCTCAATTTCGGGATGATAATGGTATTCCCACTTAAATTCCGAAATAGGGGAGTTGTTGTGAATTGTGCGAAAAGAGCTCTTTTCATCGGGGATCACTCGTTCAAATGTAACTTTCATTCAGTTAATCGTATTTTATCGACTAAAATAATAATTATATTAATATAGTTCAAATATTCATTTACTATGTTAAATTAACGTTAAGTAAAATGCTTCTATCTTAGCCACCAAGAAATTATTTAATGAAAAATTTCAACATAAAGGCGGTTTTATTTTTAAACTATTTCGTTTTCGCTATTCTTTTAAATTCTGTGGGAACGGTAATTTTACAGATGCAGCAAAATTTCGGGATATCGAAATCTTCTGCAAGTATTTTGGAGGGTTTTAAAGATCTTCCGATTGCAATCTGTTCGTTCATTTTAGCATCTTTTTTACCAAAAATAGGAATCAAAAAATCAATGTTGATCGCATTGTTTTTGGTGAGCTGCATGTGTTTTGTAATGCCTTTTTCTAATGATTTCTGGTTTTTCAAATTACTGTTTACGATTGTTGGAATTTCTTTCGCTTTAATTAAAATTTCGGTTTTCACATCTATCGGATTGGTAACAAATACAGATAAAGAGCACTCAAGTTTTATGGGATATCTGGAAGGATTTTTCATGATTGGAGTGTTGGTTGGAAATGTTTTATTCAGCTTATTTATAGACGATCATAATCCGAAATCTACCCATTGGCTGAATGTTTATTGGGTGTTGGGCGCACTTTCCACACTATCATTTTTGTTTCTTTTCTTTTCTAAATTGAATGAAAATGAAGCAAAAAGCGAAAAAACAGATTTGCTGGGAGATCTGAAAAACAGCGCAAGTTTATTCAGCTACAGAAAAGTATTGTTCTTTTTATTATGTGCTTTTCTTTTTGTGTTGGTAGAGCAAAGCTTCCAAACGTGGACACCGACTTTTTATAAAGAAATTCTAAAAGTTCCAACTTCGATGAGTATTCAGGCAGGTGCGGTTTTGGCGGGTGCTTTTGCGTTGGGAAGATTTTTATCGGGCTTTTTCTCGAAAAAATTCAGTTGGATTTATGTTGTTTCCTTTTGTGTAATTGGTTTTGCAATAAGCATTTTATTGGTTCTACCTTTAACTCACAATATTCATATTGATACAGGAACAACTTGGCTGAACGCTCCATTGGTTGTGTATTTATTTCCATTAATGGGCGGTTTATTAGCTCCGATTTACCCAAGTATTAACTCTGTGATCTTAGCATCAATTCCAAAATATTTACACAGTGCAATGTCTGGTTTGATTGTCGTTTTTTCTGCAATCGGAGGAACAATTGGTTCGATAATTACAGGTTTTGTATTTGAAAAATTTAGCGGACAGCAGGCGTTTTACCTTTCATTAATTCCACTTTCAATGTTGATTGTTTCTGCAATTTTCATGAATAAATTAAAAATAAATCCTAAAAAATAAAAATGAGTAATCAACTTTACATAAACGAAATTCAGGTTCTTTTTGATGATGTTCAAAGATCTAAAGTTTTTGAAGATCAAAAGATGATGACAGATGCGGTTCCATTATTTTCTATTGCTGAAATTAATTCAAAATATGAAAAGGAAAAAGACACAGAAGGTTTTGATTTGAAAGCTTTTGTAATGTCAAATTTCGATTTTTTGGGCGCTAAAATTTCAATCACGAGAGAAAAGCAGTTGCCAATAAACGAACATATCGAAAAACTTTGGGATGAACTGACAAGAACTGCTTACGAAGAAAAAGGAACTTTATTAAAACTTCCAAAGCCTTATGTAGTTCCAGGAGGTCGTTTCAACGAGTTTTTCTATTGGGACAGCTATTATATCATGCTTGGGTTACAGGTTTCAGGAAGAGTAGAAATGATGGAGAATATTATTGAAAACTGTTCTTATTTAATTCAAACCGTTGGATTTGTGCCGAATGCGAGCAGAACTCATTTTTTGAGTCGTTCTCAACCTCCGTATTTTTCTTTGATGCTTGATTTGCTTTTTGAAACTACAAAAGACGAAAATATTTACATCAAATATAATGATACGCTGGAAAAAGAATATGCTTTCTGGATGAATGGTGAAGAAGATTTAGAAGATGGTGCTAATACGAAAAGAGTTGTAAAAACAGTTGACGGAGATATTTTAAACCGTTATTACGACGCAGAAAACGAACCTCGTCCTGAAAGTTATTTAATTGATATTGAAGACAGCGAAAATACAGGAGACGAATTTTACAGAAATATAAGAAGCGCCTGCGAATCGGGTTGGGATTTTTCCAGCAGATGGTTTGCAGATGGTGAAACGATACAAACAATAGAAACACTGAACCTTGCTGAGGTTGATCTGAACTGTCTTTTATGGCATTTGGAAAAAACATTGGCAAAATCTTCAGCGTTACAAAATTTAACAGAAAAGGAAAGTTACTTTACTCAAAGAGCAGCAAAGCGAAGACAGATGATCGATAAATACTTTTGGGATGAAAACATGTATAAAGATTATCACACAAAAAAACACACAACAACACCGTCTGAACATATTGCTGCTCTTTATCCTTTATTCCTTGGTTTGGCAAGTGATGAACAGGCGAAATCTGTTGCAAAAAATATAGAAGAAAAGTTCTTGTATCAGGGAGGATTGGTTACTACAACCAAAAACTCAGGGCAACAATGGGATTTACCGAATGCTTGGGCGCCTTATCAATGGTTAGGTTTTAAATCAATGAAAAATTATGGATTTGATGATCTGGCCGAGAAAATTAAAAATAACTGGTGTTCGAATGTTGAAAGAGTATACAACAACACCGGAAAATTAATGGAGAAATATAATGCATTAGACACGGAAACGATTGCCGGAGGTGGAGAATATCCAAATCAGGACGGTTTCGGCTGGACGAACGGTGTTTATTTAAAATTAAAACAAAATTAAAACTAACTATAAAAAAATCATATGGCTATGAAAAAAAAATCGATCTTTTTAATTGCCGGTATTGCAACGCTTTATTTCAACAATGCGTATGCTCAGGAAACTCCACAGGATTCTACCAGATCGGCATCTATTGAACAAGTCGTAATTACCGGAAACTCAAATCCTAAAAAGAAAATAGAATCGAGTACCGCAATTTCTACCTTTAGTGCAAAAGAAATTCAGAAGCAAAACCCAATCAGTGCGGCTGCTTTGCTACAAAGAGTTCCGGGGTTTGCCGTGGAGACTTCTGGTGGTGAAGTAGGAAACAACCTTTTCGCAAGAGGTATTCCTTCTGCAGGAGCTTATGAATTTGTGCAGGTTCAGGAAGACGGATTACCCGTTTTCGAAGATGGAGCTTTGCAATTTGCCAATGCGGATAATTTCTTTCGTGTTGATAATTCAGTAAGCAGATTAGAAGCCTTGAGAGGAGGTTCGGGATCTATTTTTGCAACCAATTCTCCCGGAGGTTTGATCAACTTTATTACAAAAGAAGGAGGTAACGATTTTAAAGGAACTGCAAAAATTGAAACAAGTACTTACGGATTAATGCGTACCGATGTCAACTTGGGCGGAGCTTTGGTTCAGGATAAATTGTTCTTCAATGTTGGCGGTTTCTACAGAAGTGATGACGGAATCAGAAAAACAGGTTTTAAAGCCAATCAGGGTGGACAAATCAGAATGAATCTGAAATACGTTTTCGATAAAGGATATGCTAAAGTTTATTATAAAAAACTAGACGACAGAAATACATTCTATCTTCCGATTCCTTTGGTGAGAGATGGAAATGATATAAAAGAATTTGGTGGTTTTGACGCTAATTATGGAACTTACAGCTACAGAACGATCAGTCAGTTAAATATTCCTCAAGCAGGCGGCGGATTTTTCAATAGAAATTTAGAAGATGGAATTCATCCGAAAGTTGATGTTTTAGGAGCAGAATTTAAATATGATCTTGGAAATAATTTCTCTGTTTTAAACAAAACAAGATATACCAATATCAATATGAATTATACAGGGATTTTTCCAGCTGGCACACCTGCAACAGGTGCTAAATTTGCAAGTGATAATGGAATCGCGGGAAATAATTATCAATATTCATCAGTAAGCTCAGGAGCAATTATGAATCCGGCTTATGTTCAGGAATTAGGATTCTGGGCAATTGATAAGCAGATGAATAATTTTGTGAATGACTTACAGTTCAACTATAAATTTGACAAAGGAAATGTAACGGCAGGTTTCTATAAATCAAACTGGAAATCCCACCAATACTGGAACTGGAGCAATATTCTAACAACAGCAACAGACAGACCTGAGCTTCTTAATTTAGTTGATACTTCATTAACGCCAAACAGTGTTGGATATTCTAAAACTTATAATGGAGTTACGGATATGACTTTCCTTCAGAGAGATACACAGACTCAGGGAAGCTTGAATGATCTTTATGCAAATTTAGATTATAATATTACGGATGATTTAAGCGTTAATGCCGGACTTCGTTACAGTCATGATTACTATAAAGGAAATTTTGCAAATACAACGAGCGCTAATCTTAATAATTCAGGATTAACGACAGACGGAACTCATAGCTTTCTAACAACAACGGCAGACGATAATATGAGTGTTTTAGGAAATAAATACACATATTGGAATTATAATATTGATAAAGTTTCTTTCACACTTGCTGCAAACTATAAGATTAACAGAGAAAATGCAGTTTATGCTCGTTTTTCTAATGGTTTCAGATCTCCGAACGAAGAAGCATATTATAATTATTTCTCCAATCCGACACCGGATCAGCCTTTGAAATCTGTATCAACCAATCAGTTTGAAGTTGGATATAAATACTATTCAAGAACATTTGATATTGCTGTTATTCCTTTCTATTCAACACTTAAAAACCTTTCGTTTACAGATGTTTTCTCTAACGGAACTTCTGAAAATACCTTTGCCAATACCAAAAACTTTGGAGTAGAATTAGAAGGATATGCAAGATTGTTTGATAATGTATTGGAACTTACCTTTAACGGAACAATTCAAAGTCCTAAGTACAAAGGATTGGAAGCGGGAAGTATATTGGAAGGAAATGTAGTAAGAAGAATGCCGAAGTTATATTTTAATATTTCACCGGCCGTAAATATTACAAAACAATGGAGAACGTATGTAAGTTATAATTACTATGGTAAACGTTTTCAGGATCAGACGAATCAGGATACTTTGCCTGCATTTGGAGAATTCGGAGCGGGAATGTCTTACCAAATGGGCAAAATACGTTTTGCAGTTGACGGAACGAACGTTTTCAATACCATCGGAATTACAGAAGGAGATCCTAGATCACCAACTGTACAGCAGTCAGGAAGTTCAATTATTATGGCAAGACCAATCATGGGCGCTACTGCAAGAGCTTCAATTACATTGGATTTCTAAACACTTAGTTTTTTTTCATATCAAATTAAGAAACCGTCAGATTTTTTCTGACGGTTTTGTTTATCAATAGGAACGGGCTTTAGCCCGTTTATTTAAATTTAAAAATTCAATTGGCTTTAGCCAAAACGTATTTTGAAACACAAAAAACGCAAATATTTTCACAAATATCCACAATCATCTGTGTAAATCTGAGTAATCTGTGGGAGAAAAAATAATACATTAAGTTTATCATTTCAACAAGGGAGAAATTTGTCACATAGATTCTTCACTTCGCTTTCGCTCCGTTCTGAATGACAGTATAGTTGTAAAAACTCAAAAACTCTCTCACGCTAAAACTCTCAAACTTATTTCAAGAACGGATTATACTGCTTTTCAAAACCAATACTCGTAGGATTTCCATGACCTGAAAAAACCTGTGTTTCATCATCAAGAATAAAGAGCTTAGTTTTAATTCCATCAATTAATTGCTCGTAATTTCCTTTGTAAAGATCGGTTCTTCCGATACTTTGTTCAAAAAGAACATCACCGGAAATCATGAATTTCTGATTTTCATTATGATAAACAACACTTCCCGGAGAATGTCCCGGAACATGATATATTTTAAACTTTTCTCCGTCTAATTCTAATTCGTCGCCTTCATTTACGTATTCTATATCAACTTTTACAGGATCAATTTGAAACCCAAATCTCATTCCGCTTACTTGAAGCATATCTAAAACTTCCTGATCTTCTTTGTGTAGACTTACAGGAACTTTAAATGTATCAAAAGCCCATTGCAAGCCTAAAACATGATCAATGTGAGCATGAGTCAACAATATTTTCTGAATTTTTAATTCATTTTCTTTAATGAAATTATCGATCGCTTTTGTTTCCTGTTCGTTCATATTTCCTGGGTCGATAAGCCAAGCATTTTTGTTTTCATTATAAACGATATAGGTGTTTTCGCTTGCAAAATTGAATACGAAGCCTTGAATCTGAAGCATATGCTGAATGTTTTTATTAGGACAAATTTAACTACAAAAGTTTTATTTAACTTAAAAAATATAGAACTTTCCATAAAGTTTGTCATTCCGGAGGAATCTCGACTGTTGAATTGTAAAAGCGATGTTTAGATTCCTGCGGAATGACAAAGACGATGTTTATTTATCGTGGCTTTTAAGACTTTTGTCGTTCCAAGTATAAAGAAAATCCCAATTTTTCGTTATCTTCGTCATAATGAAAACTTTGCGCATACTTTTACTTTCTTTGAGTGGTTTGGTTTTTGGACAAAACATCCAAAGTATACAATTATTCAACCCACAGACGAATGATGAAACTCCGGTGATCAACCTTAATCAGACCTTAGTTTTAAGCTTTGATGATCTTACAAATTCAAGTGATATTTTTAGATATACGATCAAGCATTATGACAGAAACTGGCAGGACGATAATCTCTTCTTTACAGAATTTGCCAACGGAAGTTTAAATGGTATGGTGGATAAATTTCAATACTCATTCAATACATTACAGGCTTATACACATTATACGCTGACGTTTCCTAATGACAAA
>Ga0302167_10000258_pt1 | contig 27324 bp, 26 predicted proteins | sample I_Fen_N1_1_FD_193496 | JGI IMG/M metagenome (GOLD analysis project Ga0302167, IMG submission 193496) | Peat permafrost microbial communities from Stordalen Mire near Abisko, Sweden - I_Fen_N1_1 | ecosystem: Environmental > Terrestrial > Soil > Wetlands > Permafrost | place: Sweden: Abisko...
AAATATATCGTAAAAGGCTTTGAAATAGCAAAAAATATACAAGATCCGAAAAGATACAACGAAACACAGGGAGTTCTTAATCAAGAATTGGCTCATTATGAAATGGAACTTGGAAATTATCCAAATGCCGTAAAATATCTTGAAATCTCATTAAGTTTTTTTGAAAAAGTCGGAATAATAGGAGAGGAGGTTGTTACCGCGGCTTCCTATCGTTTGTTAGGAGATGTTTATTTTAAACAGAATAAATATGATCTTGCCGAAAGTTATTATAAAAAAGCCGAAGTTTTGCTTAAAGAACCATCATGTCTTTTAGGATGGATTTATAATGGATTGGGCGGAATCCGTTTAAAACAAAAACAATGGAAAGAAGCTGAAGCTTATCTTACCAAAGCCGAAAAAATTGCCGAAAATAATCATCAGTTAGATCTCAGAAAAGGTGTTTATGCTAATATCAATGATTATTATGAAGGAATCGAGGACGCTGAAAAAGCTTCATTATATGCTGTAAAATATGTGAAAATCTATGAGCAGATCAATGCTAAAAACAATGCTTTTGCCAACGAAAAACTAAATACAGAAATATCAAGTAAAAGAAATGTTCAGATCAGTATTGCGAAAAATATTGCGATTGTCATTTTGTGTATTGCTTTGGGCGGATTGTTCATCTTTTTTAGATCAAAACAGAAAAAACAGCGTTCAAAACTCAGAAGTATTATTAGAAGTCAGCAAAAATTCACTGAAAAGGATAAAGAAGAATCTCAGAATGTTGATTTCTCTAATATTTCTGTTGAAGAGCTTGATGATAAGGAGACAGATATCGCTAAAAAAAGGAGTGATTCTTTAATGACCGCCGAAACAGAAACCAAATTGCTGGAACTTCTCAATGATTTTGAAAAAGGAAATCTATACAACAACAAAAACATGTCTCTTCCCTTCCTTTCGGGAGAGCTCAATACGAATACGAAATATCTTTCTTATGTGATCAACCAGCATAAAAGCGCTGACTTTAAATCATATATCAATAGATTGAGAATTAATTATATCATCGATAAGCTAATTAATGACGAAAAATACAGGCAATATAAGATCAGTATTCTGGCAGAAGAGTGCGGTTTTTCTTCTCACAGTAAATTTGCTTCGGTCTTTAAGGCAGTTACCGACTTTTCTCCTTCTGCTTATATTAAATTGCTTGACACTGAAAATCAATTAGATAAGAGTGTTCATTTTCAGGAAAATAATTAAACATATTAATTGAATATGAACGGGTTCTTTCTATTTTCCGGAAAACAGACAGCCATTTGTTTTACGTAAGGTGGTCACTTCCATATATTTGCCTCAGTTTTACGGGACGAATAATTATACTGCAGTTTGTCACAATTTTTCTAGAAATTTTTAAAGGACGTCTTGTAACACCACACCTAAACACTAAAACCAAAAAACTACTAGCTGGTGTAAAATATTGAGGAGTATTTTGCGCCAATCAATAACCATTAAACTAGTAACAAATTAAACGGATGAAGACAACTTTAACAGTCGTTATGGCATCTGTATTATCAAATCTTGCATTCGCACAGATAGGAATTAATACAGCTGAACCAATAGCGAGCTTGGATGTAGCCGCAAAAAAACGCGACGGATCCACAGCCGAGGGTATATTGCCCCCGAGACTAACGGGAGATCAAATGAGAGCAGGAGATGCTAAATACTCAGACATGCATGCCGGAACTATTGTTTATGCAACTGCTCCGGTAAATTCAGCAACTTCAAAAACAACGAATGTAAATTCTCCGGGACTTTATTTTTTCGATGGAAAAATCTGGCAGAAAATGATGCAGGGAGATGAAAAAACGCTGAATGCTAAAAGTTCAGGTGATATCAAAAATTCAGTAAAATCATTTGACCATGATGGATGGTATTTATTGAATGGAAGGAATATTTCCACTCTTTCGGCAGGAGCACAGGCAGCTGCGGCAAGTTTGGGTTTTACCGAAAGCTTACCGGATGCTACAGATAGAGTTCTGAAAAGCAGAAGTGGTACTGAAATGTTGGGAAGCGAAGGTGGAGAAAATTTATTAACCCTTAAACGATCAAATCTACCTAATATTAATTTTGTAGGTGTTGTGAGCGGTATCGCCGAGAGTGGTGGAGCACACAGTCACGCTGCAGGGCAAGGAGGTTTTCTTTTAGGAGGAACAACGGTAGGAAATAACGGTTCTGGAAATTATCAGGGTAACAGTACACCTACTTCTTGGGGTGGAGTTGGTATCATGGGTAATACAGCATCTGGAGGAGCGCATACGCACTCGTTGGCAGGGATTGCAACAGTTCCTACAGGAGGAAGCGGAGATTCTCTGGATAACAGGTCTGCTTATTTGGTCGTAAATACGTTTATTTATTTAGGCGGAGAATAGAATAAGAAAGTTCGTATACAATACAATCGGGATGATTGCCCGGTTTTTTCAGTCAAGTTTTTTTAAGTGCAAAACCGCAGAATTTCTGCGGTTTTGTTTTATTTATTTCGTTTTTGCTGTGTCTGTTTTTACTTTCATTGTGTCGGCAGGTGCATGCTCAGAATTAGCAACAGCAGAATCTCCCATTTCATTTCTCATCGCACTTTTATCGTGTTCATCTTTAAATTCTTCTCTGTTTGCTTTTTTATCTGCACAGCTTCCTAAAAAGAATAAACCTAAAACGGCTCCAATCCATAGTTTTTTCATAATAATTTATTTTAATGTTTAGTATAAATCAAATATAATGATTAAAAGATAAAAGATAAAAGATAAAAGATAAAAGATAAAAGATATTAAATAAATCTCCAATCAAACAGGGAGCCCCAAAGGGGCGATTTAACCAAGAATAGGATAAAATCCTATTAAAAGAAATTAAGATATTCAAAAACGGGCATAAAAAAATCCACAGAGCTTTCATCTGTGGATTTTCCGTGTTAAAGTTAGACTTAATGTTTTACTTTATTTGGTTGCAGGAGCAGTAACAGTGTCCATCTTAATCTTGATACTATCAGGATTTGTCGTGGTAACTGTCGAGTCTGTGGTAGATGTTGAAGATTGCATTTTATTGGTATCTACCGCAGCTGAATCGGAGCTACTTGACGACATTGATGACTCTTTAGTTCCACAGCTCACTGCAATTATTCCTAAACCTAAACTTAATAACAAAAACTTTTTCATAATATTTATCCTTTGGTGTATGAGTAAGTATTCAATAACTATTCCGAAATGAGTTTATGAATTATTAAAATATCAATAAAATAGTTTAAATTTTGTTAAAAATTGATTGTAATATAGAAAAATAATTAGTTATCAAAATAATATTTAATTTTTTAAACCATTTATCAATTATAATTAAAAAAAGCCCCAAAACCGAAATTTCGAGGCTTTATATTAATTAACAGACAAAATTACTCGTTGCCCATTACTTATTACTCATATTATCCTAAATATGGATATTTGTAATCTTTAGGAGAAACAAAAGTTTCTTTGATAGATCTTACAGACGTCCATCTTAGTAAGTTCATTTTAGAACCTGCTTTATCATTTGTTCCTGAAGCTCTACCACCGCCAAAAGGTTGTTGACCAACAACAGCACCAGTTGGCTTGTCGTTGATATAGAAGTTTCCAGATGCATTTTCTAACGCTTTGAAAGCTTCATTTACCGCGTAACGATCTTGTGCAAACACAGAACCTGTTAATGAGTAAGGAGAAGAAGAGTCTACAATTTTTAATGTTTCAGTCCAATCTGCATCTTCGTAAACGAAAATAGATAAGATAGGTCCGAAGATTTCTTCAACCATACTTTCGTATTGAGGGTTTGTAGTTTCAATCACTGTTGGGCTTACAAACCATCCTTTAGAATCATCTACTTTTCCACCGATTACAACGTTTGCTTCATTTGATGCATTCGCTCTGTCGATGTATCCTTTACATTTTTCGAAAGAATTTTTATCGATAACTGCGTTTACAAAGTTTGAAGGATCTTCAGGAGAACCAATTTTAATTGAAGCGATCTGAGTTTCCATTACTTTTTTCACATCAGCCCAAAGAGACTTAGGAATATAAGCTCTTGAAGCAGCAGAACATTTCTGACCTTGATATTCGAAAGAACCTCTTACCAAACCAGTTGCAACAGCTTCTACGTTGGCAGAAGGGTGAGCGATAACGAAGTCTTTTCCACCAGTTTCTCCAACAATTCTTGGATATGTTCTGTAGTTATGAATATTATCACCAATCATTTTCCACATTCCCTGGAAAACTTTTGTAGATCCTGTAAAGTGAAGTCCTGCAAAATCTCTGTGCGCTAAAACTTTCTCAGCAGTTTCTTTTCCATCTGTGAAAATCATATTGATAACTCCTTTTGGAAGACCAGCTTCGATAAGAACGTCCATGATTACTTTTGCAGAATAGATTTGCTTATCAGAAGGCTTCCAAACCACTACGTTTCCAAGCATTGCCATACAAGTTGGCAAGTTTCCTGAAATAGCCGTAAAGTTGAACGGAGTTACTGCAAAAACGAATCCTTCTAATGGTCTGTATTCTACACGGTTCCAGATTCCTGCATCAGAAACTGGTTGCTCAGAATACATTTCTGTCATAAATTCTACGTTGAATCTCAAGAAATCGATGAACTCACAAGCTGCATCAATTTCAGCTTGGTGAACATTTTTAGACTGTCCGATCATTGTAGCCGCGTTGATTACATCTCTGTAAGGTCCCGCCAATAGATCAGCAGCTTTTAAAAAGATTGCAGCACGGTGTTCCCAACCTAACTCATTCCATTCTTTTTTAGCAGCTAATGCAGAATTGATGGCATCATCTACATGTTGCATTGTACCTCTGTGGTAAAAACCAAAATCATGAGCATGATCCTGAGGAGATTGAAGCTGAACTGCATCACCAGTTTTTACTTCTTTACCATCAATAACCATTGGGATTTCTATCTTCTCTGCCCACATTTTTTTGTATTGAGCGATAAGGCTTTTAACTTCTGGAGTTCCCGGTGCGTAAGAATTTACCGGTTCATTTACTGCAAATGGTACTTGCGAAATTGCTTTTGACATATTACGTTGTATTATTTTTTAATTTGCTAATGATACAAATTTACAACATTTAATTTGGACAAAAAATCGATAGAAACTATTTCAATTTTATTGTTTATAATAATGATATATTTGATTTATCCTTACAATATTATAAAATGAAAAAAATAATTCTCATTCTTTTATGCTTTTCACAAACTGCTTTCGCACAGCGTAAGAAAAAAACTATGGAAGAAATTCCTTTAAAGCCACAAATAGAAGAATATAAGACTCCCGAAGATCGATTGTTGAATGGCACTTTAAAAGGCTCAAAGTGGTATTTTGATATGAAAAATTATAAAGAAGGCAAGCTTTTTTTTAATAAAGACAATACGAAACCTGATGTATTAAATTTCATTGATAATAATAAATTCCAGATTAATATTAATCAGAAAAACTGTAAAAGTTTAATAAAAGGGACTTATGAGATCTTGAAAGATGATGGAACCACAACGATGCCTATGGGATTTCATCCTTTTAAACTTACATCACTTGCACAAAAATGTGCTGAAAATTTATCTGAATTTTTATCAGGAGCTGTTGATGTTTCTTTTGATGAAAACGCACAGGTAATAGAGATGAAAGAAGGTGAAAATTTTCCACCAATTGTTTCTGGGAATTAATATCAATTTGACTTTAGCTAAAAAATTGACAGCGAAGCAAATTAACCATTAACAATTCACTTTTAACATTACATTTTCTCCGTTTCAAGAATTTTTAAAACAAGCTTTTCTTCCTGAGTAAGATCTGCTTTACCGTCATTTTCTTCAATCTGTTCTAATTCATCAAGATATTTTTTGATGGTATTATTTTCATAAAGATTGATGACTAAAGGATGAACGTAATATTTTCTGCAAACCGTACTTGTATTTCCAAGATGAGAAGCGACCATTTCTAAAGCTTCTTTTACTTTCTTTTTATATTCAGAGTTACTTTCAGCATAACCGATTTCTTTAAAAGCAATTAAAGCATTCACAGTTCCCGACCAAGTTCTGAAATCTTTTGCAGTAAAATCTTCACCACTGATTTCTTTAATGTAATTATTCACCATCCCTGAATCAATCGAATGGCGATTATCATCTTCATCCAAAAACTGAAAAAGTTCTTTCCCCGGAATATCTTTACATTTCTGAACCAATCTCGAAAGTCTTCTGCTTTTAAGATCAATTTTATGCATAATTCCCTTTTTCCCTTTAAACGAAAAAGTCATCTTTTGTCCTTTAATTTTAACATGTTTATCTTTTAAAGTAGTTAAACCAAAAGAACCATAAAGTTTTTCGTAAGCATTATTTCCAATACGAATGTTGGTACGCTGCATTAAACTCACGATTAAAGCTAAAATTTTTCTTTTTTCGAAATTTCTTAAGGCTAGATCCTGTTCAATATGCAGTCGAATTTCAGGTAAAGCATACCCGAACTGCAACATTCTGTAAAATTTTGTATGATTTCTCAACGCGCTCCAAAGAGGGTGGTAGCGGTATTGTTTTCTTTTTTTAGCATCAAAACCTGTCGCCTGAAGATGTCCATTATCCAAAGCGCAGATCCAGACATTTTCCCATGCCGGAGGAATGACCAATCCATTGATTCGTTTAATTTCTTCCTTATCCTTAATTCGTTCTCCGTCTTTAAAATAAGAGTATTTTTTACCCTTTTTTTTACGAATAATACCCGCAGATTCTGCGTCGGACGTGTAAATTAGATTTACCGCCCTTGCAGAAGCCTCCGGATCTTTCATAATTTTAACAATCTTAGAAGGTTTGAGGTGAGAAATGATGTCTAAGTCTGAATTGTCCATATAAAATCTGGTTAAGAGTTCTTACCCCTAGAAAATAGCCACAAAATAATAGCTATTACGCCTACCACTACTATTATTCCCCACCACATTCCAGCTTTAAAGATTGTTTCTACTGCTTCACAGCTTGTTAATAATAACAAACTGAATATCGTCATACTGTATAATGATAATTTTTTCATGATAATTTATTTTTTGATGTTTATTATTCTAAATTCTGTGCTGGTCTGGTCGCCAGTTTTTAATGGATTTTTTAATCTCATCTCCTGAAATTTCTTCATGTAAAGCCTTATATAAAAGGTCTTTAAATTCATCATCGTAAGCAAATCTAAGTGCTGCTATCTGGCTAAAACTTAATTTTCCCTCCACTTCATCTGATCTTTGATTGAAGATCTCAAAATATCTTTGTTTAAATTCAAGCCTAACCAAACGGTTTTGCAATCCAATGGCATAATGTTGCCTAAGCATGAAAGCCAGATAAAAAATCAGAAAAATAACAATCGAAAATAATTCCCAAGCCAACTTGTTCTGCTCATCATTAAAAATTTTATAGATTCCAAAAACTTCCAACAGAATTAATAATGGAAGATAAATGAAATGATGAGGTGGATAAAATTTCCTGTGATTTTTGTAATTCTGACTCTCCATAATGTAAAATGTAGCAAGAATCTTTCCAAAAAGTTAAATTTTTAATAATAATTGATATTTGTGGTACCTAAATGTTGTTTAATTATCTTAAATGATTGAAAATTCTTAATAATGTTATAAGCTGTTTTTGAGTAAGATAATACCTGAAAATTGTCATTGCGAACCAAAAGTGAAGTAATCTCCAATTATTTTATTTTTTAGAAGCTAAATCCAGCTATCCACTCATACTCCTCACGCCAATGCCTTTTCCAATGCTTGTTGCGGGGTAACCGTTTCTATCTGGGCTAGGTGGCAGTCACAATGACAAAAAACGTTCAACCTTCGCTGAGTAAAATGCCTTTGCGATCGAAAAATATTTTCAATGAGTGAAAAAAACTTTGCGAATCTTGCGTTTAAAAAACTCATAGAATCATCCTCCAAAACTCAAAAATTTTGTAACTTTCGGTGTTTTAAAAATAAAAAAATGACTTCAAAGGAAAAAGTAGCTGCGCTTCGTGAAGAAATGCAGAAAAATAATGTTGATGCATTTATAGTATATTCTGCAGATCCGCATATGAGTGAATATCTGCCTGAAGAATGGCAGGAAAGGTCTTGGTTGTCGGGATTTTTAGGTTCTGCAGGTTTTGTGGTTGTTACTCAAAATAAAGCCGGACTTTGGACGGACGGAAGATATTTTACACAGGCTGCTCTGGAATTAGACGGTTCAGGAATCGATCTTTTCAAAGACGGAATGGAAGGAACTCCCAACTATATCGACTGGATCATTTCAGAAATTCCGGCAAGCGGAAAAGTAGCGGTAAATGCTGTAGCAACTTCTCACGCGAACTGGGAATTGCTTTCTCAAAAATTAAATTCAAAAAACATAACGATCGTTGATCTTCCTCTTTTAAAAACCATTTGGACAGACAGAGGAACACCTTCAAAAAATCCAATATTCGTGCATCCTGTAAAATGGGCTGGAAAGTCTGTTACAGATAAAATTTCTGCCATTCGCCAGAAAATGGAAGATCAGGAAGTAACGGTTCATATCATTTCAAGTTTGGATGATGTTGCTTGGACTTTAAATTTAAGAGGTAGCGATGTTGAAAGCAATCCAGTATTTTTAGGTTATATTATTATCACTAAAAATGATGCGATCTTATTCACAGACCTTGAAAAATTAGAGGTTGAAGCAAGAAAACAAATGGATGAATCTTTCGTGAAAATGATGCCTTACGAAGAATTCTACAATCATTTGAATACGGTTAAAAACGAAACGGTTTTAGTTTCTCCAAATAGTAATCAATCGATTTATGATGCGTTAAAATCTTACAATCAATTCATCAAAGCAGCCGTTCCTGGAAACTTAATGAAAGCTCAGAAAAACGAAACTGAGTTGGAAGGTTTCAGAAAAGTAATGGTGAGAGATGGTGTTGCGATGGTGAAATTCCTGTATTGGCTAAGACACACTGCCGGAAAAGAAGCAATGACCGAGTTTTCTATCGGGGAAAAACTGAGAGGTTTCCGTGCAGAAGGTGAAAATTTTGTCGGAGAAAGTTTTGGAAGCATTGTTGGATATAAAGATAACGGTGCAATCATGCACTATTCTGCAAAAAGTGAAGGGAGCAAGGAAGTTACGAACGACTCAAGTATTTTGGTAGATTCAGGAGGTCAGTATCTTGAGGGAACAACGGATATTACAAGAACGTTTTCTTTAGGAACTGTTTCTGATGATTTTAAAAGAAATTCGACTTTAGTTTTACAAGGATTGATCCGTTTATCGATGGTTAAATTCCCGAAAGGAACAAAAGGAGTTCATCTTGATGCAATCGCAAGACTTCCGTTATGGATGGAAGGTAAAGACTTCAACCACGGAACAGGTCACGGTGTAGGAAGTTTCATGAACGTTCATGAAGGTCCTCAAAACATCAGAAAAGATTTGAATCCTCAGGATCTTTTGGTCGGAATGGTTTGTTCGAACGAGCCGGGGTATTACTTAGAAGGAGATTACGGAATCCGTCATGAGAACTTGATCGCTGTAAAAGAAGCAGAAAAAACAATTCACGGAACTTTCTATGAATTTGAAACATTAACGTTCTGTCCGTTCTTTAAAGATACGATCGTGAAAGAAATTCTTTCAGAAAATGAAATAGCTTGGTTAAATCAATACCACCAAACATGTGAAGAAAAAATTTCTCCATATTTGGAAGGTGAGGTTAAAGAATGGTTCTTAGAATTGGTAAGTCCACTTTAATTAATTAAAAAAAGAAAAAAAATCTAGTAAAATAGATATTAGATAAATTTTAAAAGCCTTGTGACTCTTGTTGCAAGGCTTTTTTATATAAACAACCGTATTTTCACGGATAAATTTCTAGGGATTCCCCTGAGTGGTTAAGATATGACGTGATCTATCTTTGTATCAACAAAAAGACATCATTTTCATATCTTCATATATACTTAGTAAATTCAAAAGCGGTAATCACTTCAGTTCATGAAGTGATTTTTGTTTTTTAGTGGATAAAACTTTGAGTTTTGCTTATTTTTGATAAAAAGTTACACACAGTCTAAAATGATACAGGATTTCTTTCGCAGTTTTAATATATTTTCAGAACATGAAATTGACGATTTCACCCAACTTTTTGAAGTCAGAAAAGTGAATAAAAACGAGATTTTCATACAGGAAGGTGAAAAATGTAAAGAGATTGCATTAATCAGATCTGGAATTTTCCGTTCTTATTATATTTCTGAGGAAGGAAAGGATAGTACGTATTGTTTCAGATTTCCTAACGATTTGTTGGCTTCCTATTCATCATTTATTTCCGATACTCCAAGTGTAGAAACGATGCAGGCTATTTCTGATGCTGATCTGTTGATTTTAAAGAAAGATAAAATTGATGAATTGGTTCAGAATCATCCGAATTGGATGAAGTTTTTAAAAATAATTGCTGAGCAGGAATATCTTGAATTGGAAAAACGTTTTTTTCAGTTGCAAAGAGACAATGCAAAACAGCGGTATGTTACTTTGTTGGAAAATCAACCTAATTATATTCAGGAAATTCCGTTGCAATATTTGGCCTCTTATTTGGGAATTACACAACGACATTTAAGCCGAATCCGAAAAGAGATTTCTTTTTAGACATTTGTCCTATATATTGAAGTTCCGGCTTTATAGTTTTGTGAAAAAAATATATGAAGTCAAACATTTTAATTATCGGCGGAAATGGAATGGTGGGGAAAACCATTGCGAGAATTTTTGCATCAAGAAATCCAAATAGTAATATTTTCATCGGAGGGAGGAAACAAGGAAAAACGGAAAATGATTTAATCATTGACGTTACAAAACCTCAAACATTTCAAATAATTCTCGATAAAAAAATCGATGTGATTATACTTTCTGTGAATGATAAAGACGATCATGTTCTTCGTTTCGCGATTGAAAATCAAATAGATTATCTGGATATTACCAAACCGACTCCGGCTCTTACCAAAGCTTATGATTTTACTAAAAAACAACCGATCAATAGCAGAATTGTTTTCAGTTCAGGCTGGATGGGCGGAATTGTAAGCGGATTGATCAATTCATTTTCTATAGAAATGGAAGATATTCAGAGCGTTGAAATTTTCGTTTATTATTCTTTGAAAGATCTGGCGGGAGAAAGTTCGGCTCATTTTATGGCGGAAAATGTGGCTAAACCATTTGTTAATTATCAAAATAATAAACCTGTTTCTATCAAACATTTTCTGGATTCCGAAACGTTTGAATTTTCTTTTGGAATTGGGAAACGACAGGCGTATAATTTTGATGTTCCAGATTTATATATTTTAAATCAAATTGAGAAAATTCCGAACGTAAGTGTGAAAATGACTTATAATTCAAAATTTATTACTTGGTTATTGGGTGCATTTCAGAAAATCAAATTGTTTAATATCTTATCTTTAAAGGAAAGAAAAATGATTTTCGGATCAAGTGGAAATGGAGATCAGTCAGTTTATGAAATTATAGTAAAAACTAAAAATGGAAATAAGAAAATAAGCTTGCAAAGTACAAAAGGACAAGCTGAATTAACTGCATTATCGGCTGTTTTGCATGTAGAAGAATTGTTGAAAAACATTCATGAGAATAAAATTTATTTCAGTCATCAGCTATACCAAGGTTCTTCATTATTTGAATCACTAAAAGCTTACGAAACCATCAATATACAAGTAACGGAATGAAAAAAATACTAATCATTAACGGTCATCCCAACAAAGATTCTTTCAACTTTGGAATTGCAAAAGCATATAAAGACGGAGCGTTGCAGTCGGGAGCTGAAGTTCAGGAAATTGTAATTGCAGATTTAGATTTTAATCCGAATCTGCAATTTGGATATCAAAAAAGAATGGAATTGGAGCCGGATTTAATTAACGCTTGGGAAAAGATTCAATGGGCAGATCACTTGGTTTGGATTCATCCTGTTTGGTGGGGAGGTTTACCTGCCATCACAAAAGGTTTTATTGACCGACTTTTTCTGCCGGGTTTTGCATTCAGATACAGAGAAAACTCAGTTTGGTGGGATAAACTGTTGAAAGGAAAATCGGCTCACATCATCACAACATTAGATCAGCCAAGTTTTTATTACCGGTTTTTCTTTGGAAGACCGAGTGTAAATCAGCTTAAGAAATCTGTATTAGAATTTTGTGGAATAAAACCTGTGAAAGTTACTTACGTTGGAATTATAAAAACTTCGGATGATAAACAACGTGAAAAGTGGCTTGAGAAAATTAAATTATTGGGAGTAAAACAGAGGTAATTTTATTGAAAACTGTCATTGCGAGGAGCGAAGCGACGAAGCAATCTCAACTTAAAAATAATGTTCAAACTTAATTGTCTTAAAGCCTTAAAAGAACCTTAATGGTTGAAAATTTAAAACATTAAGATTTATTTAAGTTGTTAAGATTATTAAGAGATTGCTTCGTCGCTTCGCTCCTCGCAATGACAAAAAGTAATGTTGGCGACGAATACCTTAGCCCCGATTGTAGAGAAAATCCTTTTTTGAAAAAAAAGATTGTAACGGAAAGCGGGAAATAGCTCCTAAAAATAAGCACAATAGATAAACGATATAGTTCTGTGCCATTAAAAATCGTAAATTTGCACCATGAATAACGATACCATTTGTGCACTGGCTACGGCCAATGGAGTAGGTGCTTTAGGCATTATCAGAGTTTCGGGGAAGGATGCTTTATCTGTCGTTCAGAAGTCTTTTCCTAAGAAAAATTTGGCGAAACAAAAGTCTCATACGATTCATTACGGCTATTTTATGGATGGCGATGAAGCGATTGATGAGGTGATGTTGTCTATTTTCCTGGCGCCGAAAAGTTTTACGACTGAAAACTCTGTGGAAATTGCTTTTCACGGCTCTCCACACATTGGAAAACGTATTCTTGAAACCTTGATCAAAAATGGTGCGAGAATGGCAAAAGCGGGAGAATTTACGCTTCGTGCTTTCATTAATGCCAGAATAGATCTTTCTCAGGCTGAAGCGATTGCTGATGTTATTGCTTCTGAAAATGAAGCTTCAAGAAAAGTAGCAATCAATCAGTTGAAAGGTGGAATTACAAATGAAATATCGTTTTTAAGAACCGATTTGTTGAATTTTGTTTCTTTAATTGAACTGGAACTTGATTTTGCAGAAGAAGATGTAGAATTTGCCGATCGATCAGCTTTGAATCAGTTACTTGATAAAATTGAATTAAAATTAAATTCTTTGATCGACAGTTTCCAATACGGAAATGCTATTAAAAATGGAACAGCCGTTGCCATCATCGGAAAACCCAATGCCGGAAAATCGACTTTACTAAATGCTTTATTGAAAGAAGAAAGAGCGATCGTCAGCAGTATTGCCGGAACAACGAGAGACACCATTGAAGAAATTCTACATATTAAAGGTCATGCTTTCCGCTTGATTGATACAGCAGGATTGCGTGAGACTGAGGATGAAATTGAAGCAATTGGAGTTAAAAAAGCCAAAGAAAAAGTTGAAAATGCCAATATTTTGGTCTACTTAGCCGATGCTGCTACGGAAGATTTTTCTGATGATATTGAAATGATCAGATCTCTGCAACGCGATGATTTAAAACTGATTATCTGTGCTACAAAAATTGATGAAGTTTCTCCGGCAACCTATGAAAAAGTAGAAACTATCTTCAGAAACGAAATTTCTCAGGAATTTGATTTTATTAAAATTTCAGCCGTTGAAAATCAAAATATTCAAGACCTTAAAAACGAGTTGTCTTCTTATGTTGAACAGCTAAAATCTGCAGAAAATAATGTGGTGATTACTAATCAACGTCACTTTGAAGCATTAGGAAAGTCTTTGGATGCTGTGAATAAAGTAAAGGAAGCGATTACTTTTCAGATTTCTACGGAGTTACTGGCTTATGAGCTAAGAAATGCTTTGGAACATCTTGGTGAGATTTCCGGTGAAGTAACGAATGATGAAGTGTTAGGGAATATTTTTTCTAAGTTTTGTATCGGAAAGTAGACGGTACTTTAGATTGTATATAAGATTACAACTACAATAATACAAAGATCCCTTTAAATGTAATATTTAAGGGGATTGTTAATTCTGCGGAAATGATTTGCAGCTAAAATAACTCTATTTCTCTGATAATATTGGCGTTTTATGAATAAATTCATTTTTTCCTAAATTGTCAATAAAAAACATTGCTAACTGCTTTCTGCTCATTTTAAAAGGTTTAGGAGTTTTGTTAAAGTTAATGCACAGAGTTCCTGTTTCTAAATTATTGTTAAGCGCAACAGGTCTTGCAATTGTCCATTCTAAATTTGAGTTTTTTATAAGCGTTTCCTGCTTATTATGATCATCAAAAACAATTCTGAAATTGGTAATTTTAATCATTATTCTCATAAACCAGGGAGCGTATTTGTGAGAATCACCCACACCAATTGAGGAAAGAGTAAGAATACGTTTGATACCTTTTTCTTTCATAACGGTAATCACATTTTGCATACTTTTCTCCAGAAAATGGGGCGGAGTAATCTTTTTTAGTGAAAAACTATCACTTTCGGGTAACGGGCTTAACAGACTGATGACATAGTTACATCCTTCCATTGCAGTTCGTAAATCTTCAATATTGGTAGGAGTTCCTTTTATAATTTTTAATTTATTAGATTGAATCTCTATTTTATTAGGATTTCTGACTAATGCATTAACAGAATATCCATTTTCCAATGCGTATTTTACGGCTAATATTCCTGTTCTTCCGGTTGCTCCTAGTATTAAAATTTTTTTTTCCATTTTTATTTTTTTATAAAATCGATGATATATTTTGCTGTTTCTGATGGGTTGTCTTCACCTATTGTGTGCCAGCAATTACTTATTATTGCTGTTTCATAATTTTCAGAAATGTGTTGTATGCTGTTTTCAGTAATAAATTGTGGAATTCCTTTTTCTCCATTTAGTACCAACACTGGCATTTTCAATTTTTTGTTGGGATTATTTTTATTGAAATTTGCATCTTCAAGTAATGTCGAATAATGATAAAACCCGCCTAGAGTGCCTTCTTTCTTACCATAATAAGGTGAAAATTGATTAATGAAATTCTTATCTTCCCCTTTCATAGACATTATTTTCCAGAATGAAGAATGATAGGTGATTTCATTATTTTTGATAACATTGGCGGCAAATTCTCCCTGCATTTGAAATCCAAAATGCCAGCTTCCTCCTTTTGAGGGATCCATGAGTTCTTCCAATCCGAATCCAGGAAGTGCGCCTTCACCTAAAATTACTTTCTTTATTTTATCTGGAAAATTGGAAGCTAAGGCATAAGCTACCATCATTCCTATATCAGTTCCTAAAACCGTAATATCTTCCCAATTATTGGATTTGATGATATAATTGATGATGGAAGCAATCTCTTTTTTGCTTTTGGGTTTATCGGGAATGTCAGATTCGCCACAACCAGGGAGATCAATTGCTACAACAGTGAAATTATTTTCAGCTAATATGGGCATTAAGTTTTTCCATTCCAGCCAAGTGAAAGGCCATCCATGTATAAGTAAAATAACGGGTCCCGCTCCTCCAATAACATAATGGATTTTTAGATTTTCAACGGTAATATAACAGCTTTTAAAATCACCAATTATTTTCAATTCTTCTGATATTTGATTCATTCTATATTTTTAAACAAAATTACTTACTTTAGCTTACTAATAATTAGTACTAAACTTTAAGTAAGCACTAAACTTTAAGTAAGTGATGTCTAAAAAACGTAATATGAAAGAATCTACAGAAGAAAAAATATGTACAAATAAAGATTTACTAGCTGTAAAAGATGCATTGGAAGTTTTAAATGGAAAATGGAAATTACAAATATTAATTGCTCTTTTAAATGGAGCAAAACGATTTAGAGAATTAACCCGCGAAGTAGAGGGAATAAGTGACAGAATGCTTTCAAAAGAGTTAAAGGAACTTGAATCGCATCAGTTAGTCACAAGGAAAGTATTTGACAGTTTCCCTCCAGTCGTAGAATATGAAACGACAGAACATACTAAGTCTCTGCACACTGTAATTTATGCATTGAAAGAGTGGGGATATTTACACAGAAATAAAATTCTGGGAAGCTAATTTGAAAAGTTAGTTCTGATTTATTTAGATTTTTAATTAAAACCTAACGATTAAAATAATAAAGTTTCTAATATAAATCAGGGCAGGTTTGCTCGATGATACATTTCCAGCCTGTTCCGTCAAAAATACTTAAACAGTCTAAAGTTAAATCATAAACAATCATTCCTTCCACCGGAACAAGAGCGTTTTTTTGAACGGTAGTTACTCTATTCGGAACAAACCCTTTTGTTTTTGCTTCTAATGAAAACCATCCTCCTTTCCTTACCAACGGCCAATTATTAGCATTTATTCCGGCTCTTCCTAATGATGTAATACCAAAAGTTGTATTTAAAGAATTACCCGATATGATCGATGGTTTATAACACATACATCCGTTGATTGCAGGGTTTTGAGAAGAACCGATTCCCTGACCTTCACTACTGTTTATATCAGCTATTCCTCCTGAGTTTACAGGGTTTGGAACACCGTTTATGTTTATCCCTGCTGTTGTTGTATTGATACTTGTATCAGAATTTAATTGGGCATATTTTATATTTTCATCGCCTTCTATTGAGTCCGGACATATATCATTGTCTGAATTTAAGTCAAGATAATTGGGAATTCCGTCGCCATCGTAATCACAAGGTATTGTAACCATAATATCATCAATTCCTACGTCATTTCCAAAACCTCCTTCTGCATCATTCAGCAAAACAATTTGAATATTCGTATTGTTTCCGGTATTGAAATTATACAAATATTCGTTCCAGTTTTCGTTTTTTTGAATTTCCCCTGTATTTACTGCTGCAATATTATTTCCTGAAGCGTCTAAAATAACGGCTCTTATTTTAGGCAGTTTTCTGGCATTGCTTTGATCGCAATTGTTTGCTTGGTCAACGTTGAGTGCCCAAAATCCAAGATTTATAATGGTGTTTTTAGGGACTGTGATATTGGCTCTTCTGTAAAATTCGCCGGGTGCAAAAGAGGCATTAAAAAGAGCAAATCTTCCATCGGTATCATTAGGAGTGTGATCTTGTTTATTGATCCAATAACAAGCTGCCCACTGCGCTACTGTTGCATCCACTTTATTTACTAATGCATATTCTCCGTCATCAATACTTCCTCCGGAATTTGTAGAGGTATTCCACGGAGTTGGTTCATAGATGTAGTTGGTATAAGTCGTACTTGTTCTGGAGCCTGTTCCAAAGTTTTCGGTAAATAATATTATTTTATTGGGACAGCTTTCTTCAGTTGTATCTAAAATTCCATCATTATCGTCATCAGAATCAATAACATCCGAAATTCCGTCATGATCCGAATCGGTATAAACCTGTACAATCGCAGTTGCGGTATCACAATTGGAAGAATCTGCCAGCTCACAAACCTTATACTGAACTAAATAAGTGTTGGGTAAAGTTCCTGCAGGAACAGATAAATTACCGTTGTTGGAGATGCTTAATCCTGTAATTCCTCCGTTATTTATCACAGCTATATTTACCAAGCTGGAATTCATCGCGCCACCATTGAATAGATCGTTAGATAATACGTTTCCTGCAATTCCGCCACTCGTAATATTTACACTTGCGTTTGCAAATGAGTCATTTACAGCATCAATTCCCGGAGTATCGTTATCGGTTGCAGAATTGTTTGATGTATTAGGATCGGTAATTCCTGACGGTGTGGTAACTGTTGCGGTATTCACTAAATTTCCTGTAAAAAAAGGGTGAATATATATTTTGACTGTATATGTTATTTCGCCCCCGCCTGAAAGAGTAATAATATCGTTAATATTTCCTGACTGAGTTCCCGTTACTGCCGTAGAAGAACCTGAAGAAGCTAGGGCGGTATAAGTCATATCATTAGCATTAATACCCGACGGAACAACATCTTTTACCGAAGCATTAGCAATCGTTGTATTCCCGTTATTCTTCACAATAATGGTATAAATATTTTGATTTCCAACAGTATATTTTTGTTTATTATCGGTTTTAGTAATCGATAAATCATTGTTAACTAATAAGTAGGTATAAAGTTTACTTTTTACACTTTTAGAATTATATTGAACAATCGGAGAGGGAAGTTTTAAAGTACTGTTTTCTGCAAACAATTTGTTTGTTACAATACTGATAAATAACAAAATAAGAATATCGTATAGAAGTACCGATTGTATTTTCGAGATAATTTTATTTTTCATAATAAAGCTTATTTTAAATGGATTTTTTTTTAGATAAAAACAAAATTGACATTGCTGATAAGTCAATAAATAAGGTCTTTAAATTGTGATGTGTTTTGTATATAATTAATAAAGAATATTTTCAATTCATGAATCGAATTTCTAAATAAATTGAGTTTTTAGCTCATCATATTAAGATGATGAACAAAGATATTTGTTTAAGAAAGCTCATTAAAAAACACAGTAACTGTTTGATGTAAAATGAATATAATTTTACTCTCTTTTACATAAAATAGCTGATGTATTTTGTATTATACAAAGGCTTTTCTTTACTATCAGGGCTGGAATATTTATATTTGTCTAACTCGGTTTCGAGGTAATTTTTTTCATCATTTGTGTTTTTTTTGAGCTTCCTTAGGGAAGCTTTTTTATTCTAAAATAAAGCTGCGAATAGGCATCATAAAAAAGGGCCTCTAAATGAGACCCTCAACACAAAAATCAAGAAAAAACTTTTACCGAATTTATCAGATTCGTAAAAATTTAGTCAGTTTTTCCTTGCTAAATACCAAATTGGTTTAAATTAAACTATAAAAATTTTCTTCCATTTACTGACGGTATTCCTACTCAAATTGTATTTCTTAGCTATTGATGTATTATTGAAATTGTGTTTCTTTTGATAATCAAGAATTTGAAGAATTGCACTTTTATCATAAGAACGAAATTTTTGATCTTCGGAAATATTGTAATCTAGCTTGGCAATAGAACAGAGCTTATTATCAATATTAATAATGTCCAAAGAGGTTAATTTGGTTTTCTTAAGAAGCGGAAGGAGTTCCTCCTTATTTTGTGCATATTTTTTACAAATTAGATCGGTATATATTTTTTTGTAATTTGGTGTTGTACTTTTCATTTTGATTCTATTATAGTGTTATAATAATTTTCTTCTACAAACTCTTTTAATGTTTGTTTTTGCTTTCTTGAAAGGCCTTGCAAATGATAGTAGAAGAGCATATATCTGTTTTCGTCCTTTCCTTTTCTAATGTGTATTTTAAAAAAATGTGAGAAAAGACCCTTTTCTATCTTCGAGAAAGTCACTTTGGTTAAAGGAACTTCCAGGTTGGAACTTTTCTTATATATAAAAGGATGATGATATTTTATAGACAATACTTCTCCCGAACTTTCAAGCATAAAATATTTTATAATCGAAAATCTCCATAATAAAAAAAGTAAGCTCAAGATCATTATGAATGTTAAAGCATAATTTGCTCTACACATAATGATTAATACGATTAATAAGACATTGGCAAATATTAAACAAAAGATAGTCGTACTAATATTGGTGACCTTATTTTCTACTTTTATTTTCCGTATTTGCTTATCCATCGGTATAATGTAGTTTTTGGAATGTTATATCTATCCATAACCTGCTGCTTGGTTTTTTGATTGGTGCTGATTTCCTCCAGAATAAAATCGATTACCTGCTTAGTGTATATGTTCTTTTTAAACTGTGGAAGACTTGTTTTTTTTTCTTTTTTAATCATAAAATCATTATTTACCGAAGCGGGAGCATATAAAATGAGATGCTGAGAGTACAATCTGAAAAAATCGTATTCCAAAAGTTTACACCATCTTAGTAAAACCTCTGTATTTAAACCTTTGGACTCATACATTCTATGAACATCCAATTCCGTACATTTTATAAACTTGCAGATACGCGAAATTTCAATTTCGTTTTCTTCAACAGTTTTTTCTATTAAATCCCCTAAATGTATTTTTAAAAAATCCATCTTTTTAATCATTTTATTTCCAAAAACTCCAGACCTTACCATTAAAAACGGCAAACAATTTTGAGGTAGTATCGAAAACCATCATTCCGGGAGCGGGGTTTATTATATTTAAATGTGGATTGGCTACTTTAGGAAGGATCATTGCTTTATTGGTTGCTTCCAAAACCAGAATTCCCGGAGTCGCAGTGAGAGGACCGATTGTTGTTTTTGCAGTAGTTTTTTCTGTAAGAGGATTTTGAATATTTACCCCGTCAATATTGGTTACAGGATCTATCGTTGTTCCTGTATTATCAATGGAAAGATCTTTCCAGCTTGATGAATATTTTACTTTTATTTTGTGATCGGTTAAATCGTAAACCATAGTTCCGTTTACTGCTCCTGTGACGCTTGCTGTAGAAGTTACCCAGGGCAAAATAATCCCTTTATTGGCAGTGCCAAATTCTAAGGAAACTGAAGAATTAGTAATTGTTGTTTTCCCAATCGCCACTTGTGCAATGACAAAGCAGGCTGATAGTGTTGCTGTTAATGTTAGTGTTTTTCTCATCCCTAATATATTTAATGTTTATAGTACATCCGGACATATTTGTTCATCAATACATTTCCAGTCTGTGCCGTCAAATAAGCTTAAACAGTCTAAAGTTGTATCATACACCATCATACCTTCCACCGCTGTTAATGCGTTTTTTTGAGTTTTGTTTAATCTGTTCGGAACAAATCCTTTAGTTTTTGCTTCCAATGCTGCCCAGCCACCTTTTCTTGTGAGAGGCCAATTATTACCACTTGCTGCTCTTCCCAAAGATGTTATTCCGAAAGAAGTGTTTAAGGTAGATCCTGTAGTAACAGGAGATTTATAACAGATACAGGCATTAACTGCAGCGTCTTTAGATGATCCTATTCCTTGTCCTTCATCGCTTCCTATATCAGAAATTCCACCGGCATTTACGGGATTAGGAAATCCATTTACATTGATTCCTGAAGCAGTTGTGTTAATACTGCCGTCAGAATTTAATTGAGAATATTTTACATTTTCATCTCCCTCTATCGCATCAGGACATCCATCATCATCGGAATCTAAATCCAAATAATCTTCTATTCCGTCACCGTCTGTATCAACGAATTGGGGATAATCAATACAAAGATTATTGAATTGGATTTTTTGTTCATTTGAAAAACCTCCTGTTGAAGCTGTATATCCGTAATACACTAATTTATTTGCAGAAGAGGCAGGAATATTGAAAAAAGTCTGACAAAAATTATTCAAAGATCCGGAATGAGTATAACTTCCGGCTGAAATATTATCTAATTTATAGGATAGTGTTCTTGTAGTTGAATTCCATGAAATTTCTACATTGTGCCAGGCGCCATTTTCGATATTTCCGAGATCTATCGGGTTGCTCAAATTGGTTACTGTAGTTGATACATTCCAGTCTGTATCCCAAATCATTCCATGGTCATTGGCAATATCTTTTGAGTTGGAAGAGTTTAAGAATGTATCCATTTCAAGAGCAATACCATTTTTGATACCTGCTGCACCAAGCCCGATTCCATCTGCTCCTATGGCATTTGTTCCCAAAGGATCATTTTGAAATACGCATGCAACACCATCTGCACCATTCGCATCTTTAGTTCCTAAATAAGCTTGAAATCTGATTGTAAATGAATCTTTAAAATTAATTCTATAGATAGACCACATCTGGCCACTTTGGCTGTTTGTATTTGCGGTGAGCCTTACTTCGTTGGAAGGAACTCCTGAACTTCCGCTAACGGCGGTACCTTTCAGAACAAACAAATCACTCATTGTAGCTCCATCTAGTCGTTTTTCTAAGCAATCCGATATACCGTCTTTATCAGAATCTAGATCGAGATTAGTTTTACTACTTTGTGCGTAGGCAGGATTTGTAAATCCGTAAACCAATATCAAAAATAAATGTAAAAAGTTAATGTGTTTCATCTCTAGTTTTATATAATTTTTATTTCTTACTTGTTATTACCTTGTGAGAAAAAAAACAGTATCTATTAAAAAAATAATAGACACTGTTTTAAAAAGAAATAAATCTTTTCTGATCATTTGATTTATATAATTACTTTGGTGTCACAAAAATTCTGGGTCAAAGGTATCTGCTGAAAATGGCTTAAAAAAGACTATGTATACCTATTTTATGCAAACGGGAGAGTGTAAATTGAGATGGAAAGCACTAAAAAAGGGCTATCCAAAAAGGATAACCCAATGCTAAAAATTCCTATTATTCTTTAATTAAAAAGAAATAATAATGGCAAATGTAATGGTTCATAATTTTTATCATGCTACTTAACAATGTCTGTTTTATTTAAAACGGATATAAGAAATATTGAGAAAATATATTCAAATAAAAAGGCAATCAACACAATGTCAATTGCCTCCCAAAATATATTACATGAAGAAAATTCTACTAATTATTATATACTAAAACCTGAATTTTTGTCAGCATCGCTTCGGTGTCTCCATCATATCCTCCATAATTTGATGGAAGATGATTGACGATCTGATTTCCAAACCATGCAGAATATCTGATTTTAAAAATATATGTTCCGGAAGATAAAGTGGTAGCTTTTAAGAAGCTTACAGGAACGGGTAGATTAACTAAAGTTCCTCCATCTCCCGATGATACGTAGGCTGAGGAAATTTTCACTCCATTTTGTATTAAACTGAAAACGCCCTGAGTAGCTTGCCCTGCCGTAGCTGTGGAGCGTATTGCATATCCTAAAACTGAAAATAGAAAGGTCTGCGTTCTTCCGGGCGGAACGGTTAAGGTAATTGTTGCTCCGGGTACATCCGCAGTTGTTCCTTGAGGAATCGTTAAAGCACTTGTTCCCTGAACATAATGTGCAGAATACACCGTTCCGCTTATCGCATTGATGGTTTGCCAGCTTGGTGGTGTTCCTGATCCGTTTGAGGTTAAAATTTGTCCTGCTGTTCCGGCGCTTCCGGCAGTAGAGGCATTACCTCCAACATTTAATTCATTGGTAACTTGTAAAGCTCCGTTGACGTGTAGCTGTTTTTGAGGAGTAGATGTTCCAATACCAAAGTTTCCGTTTTCATTGATGATGGCTCTATCTCCGCCACTTGTTCTGAATATCAAATCGGTTAGATTATTGGTTCCATCACCTTTATAAATGGATAAAATTCCAGAGGCTAAAGTATTTCCAAACCCACCATTGATTCTTGGGCTAAAGTAATATCCTCCAATGGGATCTCCGTTTACTAAATTAGTGGGCGATGCTGCTGTTCCTCTGGAGCTTCCTAAAAATATTGAAGGATATGCGGAGCTTCCATATCCGTTAAAATATAAATCGTTTTCGGCGGTATCTCCCACATTATCAGAAACAATCTCCAGCTTACCTCTAGGTATAATTGTGCCTAAACCCATGCGATTATTGGCTGCATCGATTGAAAAAGTATTTCCATCAACTGAAAAACCATTTGTTGCTGTTGTTGTAAAAGTCAAGGGATTTGAGCCCTGTGTAACGGTTCTTGATCCGGTTAATGTACCGTCGGAATTATAAATGTTACTTCCAAAGGTAGAATTTGTTGTGCTAATTAATTTAACCCAAACTGAACCGTCAAAATAATAATATCCGACAGTATCCATATTGGCTGTTGTTCCACTTTGTGGTCCTGTACTAATGTCGTTTACATAAATTAAGGTGGAAGTTGGTATGGAGGTCATACTTTTAGCCCTCTGTCTGTCGACTCTTGGAAGCAAAAGCCCGTCTATAGTAGTGCTATTTCCTGTAGCATTTTTGGCCACGATGTCTAGCGTTGAGGTAGGAGAATTGGTATTAATTCCTATCTGTGCCTTAGTTTTTAAACCGGGTAAAAAAATAATGGCTGAGAGTAAAACTGTTTTTTTCATATTCTTTACGTTTTTGGTGGTACATGTGAGGGATATTTTATGCAAGCAGGCAAAACGTAATTATCAAGAAATCTAAAAAACAATACTTTCTATTCAGCTAGAAAGTATTGTCAGATAACATTTTTAAAACTAAAATTTAAGACTTAAGTTTTGATGCTTATTTGTTGATGCTAAATTACCTGTAGCTTCTAAAATTAAAAAGTAAAGGAATGACTGTTTTATATAAAAGGAATAGTAGAATGAATTTTTAATGTTTATATGTGATTGATTCTCATTAGTGTAAGTGATTTTTATTTAATAAATAAAAACAGTTATAGTATTTTTAAATCTCAATAAAGTGATTTGTTTTGATTAAAATGGATATTATTGTTCGGGATTATTTTTATTAATGAATTTAATAAACAGTGAGGGAGAGATCCCCGTAAAGGTTTTAAAGACTGCTGCAAACTTACTGTGAGTTGAAAAACCGCATTCTTCTGCAAGAACACTTATTTTATATTGTTGATATTTTTCGTCTGTTGTCAACTTATTTACGATATAATTGATTCTTAATCTATTGATATAGGTTTTAAACTCATCTTTTTTATGGGTATTAATCACATAAGACAGGTATCTGATATTGGTGTTTAATTTGGCAGCTAGAGTAGTGAGAGACATGTTTTTATCATTAAACTGATCACTTTTTTCAAAACTGTCGAGTAAGCTTAATAATTTCTTTTCTGTTTCCGGAGACATAGGAGGTTCATTTTTTTTCTTTATATCTATGTCTGGTTGCTCTGCATTTGGAAGGTTTTTGGTGCTTTTATTATCGGGTATTATCTGATTTTTAGATGAATCGGTTATTAGCTTAAATTTTTTGTACTGTCGTTTGTATTTTATTCTATAAAATGTAAATATTGCTGCAGATACAATAATTAATAGAAGAATAATTATACTTTTTATATTGCTTCTTTTATTAAACTTTTCACTTGAACTATCGAGTTTTTGGTAACTTTCATTAACGGAATCTTGAATTTGTTCATTCAGATACTCAGTTAGCTTTATATATTTCTTATAATATTGAGAAGCTATTTCCGGTTTTCCTGTATTTTCATAATAAGTACTTAGGCTTAGATTTACTTGCTTTTCAAGCTCCAAATATTTCAATTTTATCGCTATTTTTTGCGCCTGATCAAGGTATTCTTTGGCTTTACTCCAATTTTTCTTTTTCATTTCAATAATTCCAAGTCCATTGGATACGAAACCAAGAAGAAAAGAAGGTGATTTTAGAAGATCTTTAGCTTTAATAAAAAACTTTTCAGATTCAGAGTAGTTAGAAAGATCGAGATAACATTCTCCCAGTAACTCATAAGAGTTGGCCTTAATAAAATCAGTGTATTCTATATTATCAGACTCTATTTTTTGAAGATATGATAAAGATGTGTTAATGTGTTCAATTGCTTTTTGATATCTTCCTTTATAAATTTCATGGTAAGCAATTTCTTGATTAATTAAGATTTTTGCCTGAATAGCATTTTTCTTATTTTTAATTTTCTTAGAAATCTCCTCAGCCTGAATAACATATTGTTCAGATTTATCATATAATCCCATCAACCTGTATTGCGTTGCTAAAAATCCTGTAATCCTGAAATTCCAGTTATGCTCATCTGCTTTAACAATAAATGATTTTGCTTTTTCGGCATAGTATAAAGTCTTTTTATTATCACCTATCTGTTGATATAAACTGGCTGTAAGAAGTAGACTTTTGGCTTTATTTAAAGGGGTTTTTGAAGATTTATAAAGGGAATCAGCAACTTTAAATGCCTTTGGCATTGATTGCATAGAAGTCTCCACGTGAGTTTTTATACAAATGTGATCGAAATTATTTTTATTCTGTGCGGGGACCAAAATAAATAATAATATAATAAACGGGTACAGGTACTTTACCATTATATTTTTATAAGATTATATAAATAATTAATCTTTTTTATAATGAATAAAAGGAATTTAGCACCGCAAAAATAAGGATATTTTTATCGAATAAATGACGTAATTCTTAATTATGGGTAGTGAATTACTATTCATAAAATATTAAAATTACCTCTGTTCCCATTACACGGGGCGTGAGAGGAATTCATGATTCATATGATTTATAACATATTTAAATTCACGAAGTTTCCTTGTTTTTATTACTTTAAAAAATGTAACCGTATGCACAGATTATTTAAGATCTAAAAATGCATTTTTATTAATGTTATTTCTATTTCTGTAAGACTGTTTAGTTATTATTTTGAAGCATTAAATGTTGAATAATATAAAAAGACAGGGAAATAATTAAAAGTATCTATTTTAGCAGAAGTATATTCATCGTTTTCAAATACTTTGGAGAAATCAAAAATTGTAAATTTTTTTTCTGGCGTATTATAAATCATTTTTATTAAACTAGTAGCGGCTGTTTCTGTTTCGTAAGTGAATAGAAGTTTTTTACCATCTAAACTATATATTTTACAGTTATATATTCTTGCTTTTAATTTTGTATCAACGCCAGTATCATTAGACTTTGCTTTATACATTAATTTTTGTTTACCGTTTTCAGAAATATATACGTCGGCATTTTTATAATTTGCATCATATTTAAAGGAAACAAAATTTTCAAGTTTAGAAAGGCCTTTTTTAAATTGTTCCTCTCCGGACATTACCTGAATTTCAGCATCTTTAGGCATTTCCAGAGGTCCTGATTTTGATTGAACTGCCGGTTTCTTTTTTTGTGCATTTATATTAATTCCTGGGAATATCATTAAAATAGCAGCCAAAATTAGTTTTGAGTTTTTCATGTTTTTTTTTACAATGTTAGATAAATTATTGCTGTAAAAAAATACATAATTTTTCTGGCTCCTCTGTTACAAACTATGGATTATTTATTTTATATGTTTATTCTTACATTTTAACAAATCAAAAGCAGTCGATATTCACCGTCATTTTCCACAGGAGCTCGATGAACACAGGGTAAAACTTGCTGTTCGGGATGATCTACGGCTAATTTCCAAAGATGGCCTAATCCCAGATTGATGGGCTGGGCAATGGATTTGGGTTGATAATGCAGATCAAAATAGTATTCTTTCAAAAAGGTTTCGAAGTCAGATTCTGAACCCTCGTGTAGCTCTTTAAGCTTTTCGCGAATTTCAGGGATCAAAATTTTTTGTTCAACCTGATTGTTGGCTATAATATCACTTGCAGCACCAAAATAAGTACATAAAAAAGTATTAGTTCCAATAGTTGAACGATCTACATGAAAGGAATATACATCTGTTGAAATGAAATCGAACTCCTCATCTCTTTCATAATTTTTAAGCAAATTGAGGGAAGGTGAGGCTCCAA
>Ga0302167_10000261_pt1 | contig 27281 bp, 30 predicted proteins | sample I_Fen_N1_1_FD_193496 | JGI IMG/M metagenome (GOLD analysis project Ga0302167, IMG submission 193496) | Peat permafrost microbial communities from Stordalen Mire near Abisko, Sweden - I_Fen_N1_1 | ecosystem: Environmental > Terrestrial > Soil > Wetlands > Permafrost | place: Sweden: Abisko...
ACCTCTGCTGAACTGAGCGATTACAAAAAAGAAATGCTTATACCTGCTGCAAAAGACCTTATCGCTTCATCAGGAGTTTCGTATGCTGAAATTGAAAAACAAACACGAGGCGACAAAGAAAAAATCCTTAAATGGGCTGTAGAAGTCTATGGAGATTACAACAAGCAAACCAATAAAAACTACAAATCTGAAAACTAGAATTATGAAAAAATTACTTTTGCTGGTAGCATTTATTGCTTCATATTGCATTTCTGCTCAGTCACCAGCTCCAGGCTCCGTTTATATACAAAATTACACTCCTTATTATGTAGAATATACCCTGAACAAATCTAATTTAGGAAGCCCAGCAACAGGTTGCACCCCTTCTTTAGAAGCCAGAGACGCTACAAACAATTTATTGAAATTAGGATTTACTAATAATCCATCAGTATCAATAGACGCTAATTATGATAAAAATGTAAATAATACTTTCGCATTTAATGCAGCAGTTCCAACGACTCCTCAAGTTGGCAGATGGATTGTTAATGCAAATTATGCCGCTCCATATACCGCCCCTTCAGGAGTTCTCGCTACTTTCAGTAATCTTACAACCTGGACTAATATTAAATTTGGGGTACAGGATCAGTCCGGAGTAAATGCTGGCGGATACTATTCAATGGGAAACCCATGCGGAAGCACAACGGTAATTTCAGATATATCAGGTAGTGTGATTCCATCATCTATGACCGGAGCTACCCTTTTTACATTGGGAGGAGCAACTTGGATAATCATATATTAATCATTTAATTCAAAACAATTATCATGAAATTAAGAAAAACAATTTTACTTTTAAGTATTCCAATGCTCACTATCTTATCTTGTGCAAATGAGAATATGGCAACAAATACGACACCAGATATTTCAAAGCCCGAAGCTGTACAAAAATTCAATTTAGCTATTAAAAAAGTAGCGATGGAGAAAGAACCTGCTCCCGCAACGCCAAGAACCTCTGTTGAATTGAGCGATTATAAGAAAGAAATGCTTCTTCCTGCTGCAAAAGATCTTATCGCATCGTCTGGAGTTTCTTATGCTGAAATTGAAAAACAAACACGCGGAGACAAAGAAAAAATTCTTACTTGGGCTGTTCAAGTTTACGGAGAATACAACAAGCAAACTAATAAAAACTATAAATCTGAAAATTAACATTATGAAAAAGTTACTTTTACTCGCAGTTATATTTATATCTTGTGGTTTATCTGCACAAACCAGTCCTGGAGATTTATATATTCAAAATTATACCCCTCATTATATTGAATATTTTATCTGGAGATCAAATTTATCCAATCCAGCAGGCGGTTGTACTCCAACATTAAAACCAAGAGCTACCACAGGCGGATTGATGAAATTATCCTATTCTACCAATCCTGGAAATTTATCTACAGACGCCTTACATCAATTTAATGTAAATACTACATTTTCTGCCAATCCGGCTGTTCTTACAACACCCATAATTGGAGCCTGGATTTTGAATGATCTCAATACTTATACTGCCCCAGCTCCTATTCTTAATACATTCAGTAATGTAACGACTTATCATGGAGTAAAATTCGGGGTGCAAGATATAAACGGAGTAAATATTGGGGGATATTATTCTTTAGGACAAGAATGTGGAGGCCCTATCATTCCTGATTTATCATACAACCCAAGTGCCGTTATTGGAGGAAGTTTTTTCTCGTTCGGAGGAGCTAACTGGATGATATTGTTTTAAATTTAAAATAATTAATCGTCCCAATTTAGGATAAAAAAAAATCCCGGAATATAATTTTTCGGGATTATTTTTTATCAATGCTTAAATGAGTTTTAATCTTATAATCCAACTACAAATCCAATATTAGGCACTAAACCACTTGAAAATATACTTGAATTTTCTTTCCACAGAACATTATACATCACTCCAATCTGCATAAAAGAATTGTTTCCGATTCTTTGCATATAACCTCCTCCGAGATACAAAGCATCTTCCTGTTCATTCATTTTATAATCGTAATATTTATCTTTATAATTGATAAAATAATGCTGATAATTAGCACTTAAATAAAACGTTCTGGCAATATAATAATTCAAAAACGGGCCAACTCCGAACATGGTAGAGCGATAATAATCTGAAGTCTGCCACGAAACACTTCCAATGACTCCTCCTTCCAAATCGTCAGTAAGCCTGTAACCTACTCTTGGTGAAGCCTGTAAATAAAACGAACTCTGGCTTCCAAAACCAACTCCAATTCCGCCTCCGAAAGTCCATTTGTTATTATTTTGTTCCGTTGTGCCTACCGAAACTTGAGAAAATGCCGATCCTGAAAGCATCAACACTAAAGGAATAATAAACTTTTTCATATAAATTGTTTTTATCGATGTTTAAAATTATGGTTTTTTTACGAATTTTTTTAGTTGTATTTTTGCCGCATCAAACTAAGAACTCCCGTTAAGAGTTTCGTAAAATTGAAATAAAATGAAAATAGTAGTAGGATTATCTGGAGGTGTAGACTCCAGTGTTACGGCATATTTGCTGCAGCAGCAAGGTCACGAGGTTGTGGCTTTGTTTATGAGAAACTGGAACGACGCTTCAGTGACGTTAGAAGATGAATGCCCTTGGATAGAGGACAGTAATGATGCGCTGATGGTTGCCCAGAAGTTGGGAATTCCGTTTCAGGTGATTGATATGAGCGATCTTTACAAGGAAAGAATCGTTGATTATATGTTTGATGAATATCAGAAAGGAAGAACTCCAAATCCTGATGTTTTGTGTAACAGAGAGGTGAAATTTGATGTTTTTATGAAAACAGCGATGTCTTTAGGAGCTGATAAAGTAGCGACAGGACATTATGCAAGAGTAGATTCTACTTTTGATGAGAATGGAAAAGAGATTTTTCACCTTTTAGCTGGAAAAGACAATAATAAAGATCAATCATACTTTTTATGTCAATTGAATCAGGATCAATTGTCTAAAGCGTTATTTCCTATCGGAGAATTAACGAAACCTGAAGTAAGAGAAATCGCAAAAGAAATCGGATTGGTTACGGCTGATAAAAAAGATTCGCAGGGATTATGTTTTATCGGAAAAGTAAGTCTTCCTCAGTTTTTACAACAACAATTGGTTGCGAAAGAAGGTGAAATTGTAGAAATTTTCAAAGATTCGCCTTTATTTTCTCAGGAAACACCAGAATTTTCTTCAAAAGAAGAAGAATTAGAATTTTTAAGTCAAAAAATCAATTATAAAAAAGCTGACGGAAAAGTAATTGGAAAGCATCAAGGTGCCCAATTTTTCACGATCGGTCAAAGCAAAGGACTAGGAATCGGCGGACATAAAGAAAGCTGTTTTATCGTATCCAGAGATATGGAAAACAACATTATTTTCGTTGGAGAAGGTCATAGCTTCCCAGGATTGCATAAAAAAGCCTTGAAAGTTGATAATTCTGAACTTCACTGGGTTCGCGAAGATCTAAGGCTGAAAAATGGAGAATCAATGGAAGTATTGGCGAGATTCCGTTACAGACAGGCTTTGCAGAAAGCAACGATCTTCCAATTTGAAAATGCGTTCTACATGGAATTTGAAGAACCACAATCTGCCATCGCAGAAGGACAGTTTGCCTCGTGGTATCTCGATGATGAACTTATCGGAAGCGGAGTAATTGCTTAAACTAAATATTAAAAGACCTTTTCAGGTCTTTTTTTATGCTTGATATTTTTCTTAAAACTTTTAATTGATCTACAAAAAAACTCGCCTATTTCCCGATAATTTCCTTTCTGTGAGCAATTCCCCAATCTGTTAGATTATTAATGATCGTCTGCAATGTTTTACCGTGTTTGGTCAATTCATATTGTACCGTTACAGGCTGAGTATTCAAAACTGTACGGTTTATCAGTTTATTGATTTCCAATTCTTTCAATTCTTTACTCAGCATTTTATTGGAAATTCCAACTACATCATTCAGAATATCAGAAAATCGTCTTTTATTGTAATAGCAGATTGAGGAAATAATAGATATTTTCCATTTTCCACTCAACACATCCATCGAATCCTGAACGGCCATCATCTCCTTTTTATGAAGTTCTTTTTCAAGAGGTTTACATTCCATAAGGTTACATTGTTACTTAGAGGTTACTGTTACTTTTAGTTACAAAGTTACTAAAATAAATTTCAATGTGGTAATTTTGCTCCTAAGTTTTTAAACAAACAAGAACAATGAGTAAATTAAAAAATAAAGTAGCTGTAGTTACAGGTGCTTCAAAAGGAATAGGTGCTTCAATCGCAAAATATTTTGCAGCAGAAGGCGCAAAAGTTGTCGTTAATTATGCATCAAGTAAAGCTGATGCAGATAAAGTAGTAAACGAAATCACCAACTCTGGCGGAACTGCAATTGCCGTACAAGGCGATGTGTCGAAAGAAGCAGACGTCATCAGACTTTTTGATGAAACAAAAAATGCTTTCGGTACGTTGGATGTTTTGGTAAATAATGCGGGAATTTATAACTACGAGCCTATCGAGCAAGTATCGGCAGAAACATTTCATCAGCAGTTCAACATCAATGTTTTAGGTTCTATTTTTGCGATTCAGTCGGCATTAAAACTATTTGGTGAAAAAGGCGGAAATATCATCAATATCAGTTCAGGCGCAAGCAGATCTCCGTTGCCAACAGGTTCAGTATATTCTGCGACAAAAACAGCATTAGATGCTTTTACCGTTGCTTTATCAAAAGAATTTGCAGGCAGAAACATCCGAATCAATTCTATTTTACCGGGTATCGTAGAAACAGAAGGTTCTCATACAGCCGGATTCATCGGTAGCGAAGCTGAAACTAAGTTTGTCTCCAACACACCACTCGGACGCACAGGACAGCCGGAAGATATTGCAAAAGCTGCCGTATTTATTGCTTCTGATGATGCAGGATGGATTACGGGTGAACAAATTGCTGTTTCAGGTGGAATTTTTGGTTTTTAATAATTGAAAAAATGAACAGATTAAAAAATAAAGTAGCCGTCATTACAGGCGGTAACAGCGGTATCGGATTTGGTATTGCAGAATCATTCAGAAATGAAGGTGCGGTTGGTACAATTACCGGAAGAAATGAGACAACCTTAAACAGTTCTGTGGACGCTTTAGGTTCAGAATTTATCGGAATTAAAGGAGATGTCACCAATCTTGATGATTTGGAAAATGTCTTTAAGAAAACATCCGAAAAATTTGGAAAAATTGACGTCTTGGTAGTGAATGCAGGAGGTATTGTTGATGGCGTTCCCTTGGGAAGTATTGAAGATGTAACAGAAAAAAGTTATGATCAATACATGGATTTAAACCTGAAAAGCGCTTACTTTTCCGTTCAAAAAGCACTTCCTTATCTTAATGAAGGAGCTTCAATCATTCTTATCGGATCAAGTGCTGCTCATCGTGCCGCACCGGGAATGGCCATTTACGGAGCCGCCAAAGCTGCTATTATATCATTAGCCAAAGGTTTATCATTAGATTTACTGCCGAAGAAAATAAGAGTTAATGCACTTTCACCAGGTTCTATTGACACTCCGGTTTTTGGAAAAATTTTCCCGGAAGAACAATTGGAAGCGGTAAAACAGTTATGGATAGACATTACTCCGGTTGGCAGACAGGGATTGCCATCGGACATTGGAAATGCTGCTGTATTTTTAGCATCAGATGAATCAACTTTTGTTGTTGGAACCGAAATTCTTGCAGATGGAGGGCTTACCAATATCAGTCTGATGAAATAATTTGAATGAAGATAATTTTGTAATTAATTTTTTTCTGTAACATATTTCGAATTGTTGTACTTACTTGATAAATAACAATTAAAAATATTAATCATGAAAACTTCATTAAAAAATCAGTACGCTCAAGCAAATCAAGTATTAATCGGAATTGTATCTGCCGTTTTTGGGTATAATCTTTATCAGGCAATAGTGCATCCCGAAAGATCACATTTGATATTAAGTATTATCCTGTTAGGAATTACTTACTACATGTGTAAAGAGTACGGTTATAAAACAGCCAAAGTGACGGAAGAAAAGTAAATTTTCAGATAAATTATAAGAAGCCCGAAGCAGTTTGTTTCGGGTTTATTTTTTTGAAATAATTCAAAAATAATTATTTAATCTTTTGCTTTAATTCAGATAAATTAAAAAACAATATAACAATAACTTCTAAAATTAAAATCATAATTAAAAATCCTACAGCTTTTCCTAAAAAAATTCCTCTAATTAATTTTACAATTCCTAAAACGAAAATCGAAATCATGAAGTAAAATGTAATTTTAGAAACCGTTTCTTTTAATGATTTTAAAAGGAAAACTGAAGCATAAAATCCGAGCAAAAGAATCAAATAGAATTTCAGGAAATCCGGACCTTTTAAGGAAATCGGATTGAAGATATTTTTGTTTAAAATAAGCCAAATTAAGCTTACAATAAACGGAACTGTGTGAATGATTATCTTTTTCATCGTTAATCTTTTTTTGATTATCCCCCGCAACCACCACATCCTCCGCAGCCGCCTCCACAACCTCCTCCTCCACTGCAACTTCCGCCACCTCCGCTACAACTGCCACCGTCAGCACTGCCGTTACCATTTTTATCCTGATCTTTTGGAGTATCTATCTCTAAAATCGTTGAAACCAAACTTATAAAAAGAAAAAAGATTATAATCACAGCAACAAAGATTGTCAGCGTATTAAGCGTATTGTCGGAGCAGGAATACACCATCAATAAAAGACCGATTAAAGAGGCAATTCTCAGTCCTTTGAACCATGACCTTTTATGCCGAGGTTTTTCAATTTTATTACTCCAGATATCTTCTGGTGCGTCTTGGTTAAAAATTTCTTTGTAATTTTTTAAAGTATCAGAAAACCAGTTATTGTGTTTATCTTTTTCTATAAAACCTCCTTTTGATGGATGATGATGGAGTTTTCTTTTCAGAATATCTGGGCAGAATTCCTCCCAATAATTTTGAGTGTAAATGAGATGCATGTGCCAAACCTTATCTACAATTTCGCTTGGTGAAGCACCGTTTGGTAGAACACAGCAGAGATAAACGAATTTTTTATACTCTTCTATCGCTTTTTTAGTAAAATCTATACTCCAGTTTTCTTCTTTTGCTAATTTTTTTGAGAAAGGAAAATCAACATTGGGAGCATCTAACGAAAACTCCTGAAGTCTGTTCCAGAGAGAATCGTTCTGTAATAACATTTTTGTTTCCATTGTTTTAACTTTTATTTTCTATTCAAATTTGGATTGATTAAAAAATATAAAAGTCTTACAATAATCTTTTTTAGCTGTAAAAAAATCTTAAATTAGTCTTATAAAACTAAAATAAACAAATGAAAAAAGAAGATATCTTACACCTTGAGAAATTAATGAATTTCTTAAGTCTTCATTTTTTAAAGAAAAATAATTGGGAAGATGTCACAAAAACCGAATGGTCATACATTGTTGCCGAACTTAATGATTTAATTATCAATGACAACACAGAAAAAAGCATAAAAAAAGAGCCTGAATTGCTAGGTTCAAACTATCTTTATGAACACTTGATAATCAATAAATTAAAGAAATATTATCAAAACGAAAATGCTATTTTAAGCAAACCTAATTTGGCGAAATTAAGTATCATTGTTAAGGTGTTGGGGTATTCAAATTATATTGATTTTATTAATTCAAATACGGAAGCATTTAACTTTAATGATTTGAGAATTAATATGAATAATGCCAAGCAAAACACCGTTCTTTTGGATCGTTTGGTAGGCTGTTGGTATTCTTACAATAGAAATCTTCCTGAAAACATTTTACAGGCAAAAGATGACCGAATCTGGCGTTCTGCAATGGAAATCTACAAATCTGAAACCTCTGGCGAGTATTTTATAGAAAGAAGTGGTGGCGATCATCACAAATATTTTGGAAAGGTGACAGCCTATTCAGATTATGTTTTTATCATCATGAATAGCAATACGTTTATCCGTCAGAGACATTTTATTTCAAGAATAAAAGATATCAAGGAAAAACTGAAAAATCCAGAATATAAGCTCCATGAGTTGCATTTTATAAGTACGTGTATTAGTTTTAATCAAGAGCCGATTGCCCTGTTCGAAATTTTTCAGAAAGCAGACCGGAAAACGTTTTTCCCCGACTCCATCAGCTTTCCGATTGACAGCGATGAAATCCCAAAATCTATTGTACAACAACTTGAAGACACAGAGTCTAACAGGATTGATTACAGGTGATTGGTTTCTAGTTTTAGTTAAAAATTAACCTACTAACCAATCTTTAAAATCTTTCACGCGATCCCGACTAACCGTAATTTCTTCCTGAGGTTGAAACTCCAATTCTACTTTATAGTTTGGGGAAGTGTGAATATTTTTAATGTAATCTGAGCTAATAATGAATTGCCTGTTTGCACGGAAAAATTTCTTTTCATCCAAGACATCTTCCAGCTCATCCAACGTGAAATCTGAAGGGTAAGTTCTGTCTTCTGTTTGCAGATAAACAATCTTGTTTTCACTAAAAAAGCAACTGATTTCGCTTGTCTGAACGATCTTCAAATTATATCCAATTTTAACCAAAACCCTGGAAAGTGTAGTCTTATCTTTCTTAATTAACTGCTTAATTTCCTGAGAAGTAACCGAATTTCCTGAAGGAAGAAATGATTTGAATTTTTCAATTGCTCCGGCAAGATCTTCTTCTAAAATTGGTTTTAAAAGATAATCGATGCTATTCAGTTTAAAGGCTTTCAATGTGTATTGATCAAACGCTGTCGTATAAATGATAAAACCCTTTGTAGGAACTTTTTCAAAAATATCAAACGATAAACCGTCACCCAAAACGATGTCTGAAAAGATAAGCTGCGGATGCTCATTTTCTGAGAACCATTTCACTCCGTCTTCCACAGATTCAATACTTGCAACAACCTGTAATTCAGGAAACAGGCTCAACATTCTTTCTATCTTTCTTGCTGCAGGTTTTTCGTCTTCGATAATGACAGTTTTGATCATTGATTTTTAGTTTTTAATTTGGAATTAAAATTAAATAAAAGTTCGCAGGTATTAAAAGTTTATTGGTTCTTTTGATTTTCTCATCTCTTTTTCCATCACTTCTTTTTCCCATTCAGAATCAAAAATAAATAATTTTCCCGCTTTTACCGTTAAAATAATTCCCCAGATTCCTAAAATAATTGAGCCGTCGAAAAGTGAGAAATCAAACGTTCCTTTTTCAAAAATATCGTCTAAGAAAACGAATCCTGTAATGATTGCGAACCAAAATATACCTTTATAGAATTTTTTTAGTTCTTTTACTCTTTGTTCTGCCTGATTATAATTCATGATATTGATTTTTAAATGATTATTATTAATTTATTAAAGTGTTTTTACGTTTTTTCTTTCTTCGTCCATCAATTCCTTGATCTTTTTTTCTTCCCAGTTTTTTCCGATTCCGAAGACGTTGATTCCGTGTGCTGCAAGCCCCATTCCCCATCCTAGCATCGGCCAGTAAAACCATAAATGATCAGGAGAAGTTAAAAGATTAAGAACCAATAAAAAGGGAATTACAAGACAATAAGAAGTAAGATTTCCGTAAAATCCTTTTAATTCTTTAACTCTTCTTTCTGCTTTTCTGTAAGCTCGGTTTTCTTTGTTTTCGAAAGTTTCCATATGATGTTGTTTTTAATTGTTTTGTTTGTTTTTGTTGATTCAAATTTAGGTCAATAAAGAGCTTCCAATCAATTTTATGTTACCGAGCGGTAGAAAATGGATACTGAAATGTAAAAATGTTTGATTAATGGAAGTTATGTTTTTAAAATCCTGCTGATTGCACAGATTTGCACAGATGATTAGGTGTAATTTCAAGCTTTATTAAGCTAGCTATGTAAAGATGCTTTGACTAGTAAATAAACGGAATCAGTTTTTTCGTTCTTTTCTGATAATTAATATATTCATCCTTAAAATTTTCAACAAGAGCAGTTTCTTCATTTTTAATTCTCGAAATTAAAGCTACAGAAACCGGAAGGAAAGCAAATGCAAGGGAAATCCAGTTATTCAGAAACAGTCCGAATCCTAAAAATGTCATTAAAACAGCAGTATAAACCGGATGTCTCACCAATTTGTAATAGCCATCTGTAATGAGTTTATGATCCTGTTTTATGGTAAGGTCAAGAGTGAAATATTCTCCTAAATAATTGATAACAACAATCCTTAAAACGATTCCTAAAATGTAAAGAAAAAGCCCTAAATATTGGATCCACTCTCCTATTGCTATAGAAAAATCAGTAGTTTTTGCAATAATAATCGGCAACGATAATCCTAAAATAAAAATAATCCAAATGATATAAATATTGAGGTTGTCTTTAACTTTAGTATCTCCTTTTTTAGGTCACAGATTTTTGGTATTCCTTACTTCATTGATGAACCAGAATATGGTCACAATGTAAAAAATGATTTCAATGGTTTTCATGGTATTTTGTTTTTGGTGATTTTGTGTTATTCAAATAATTTTCATGTTTTAATAAAAAAACGGAATCAGTTTCTTGGTGCTTTTCTTATACTCTAAATACTTGTTTCCAAATTGTTGAATCAAAGCATTTTCTTCGGTTTTTATCCGATCAATAATCATTAAAAACATGGGTAAAAAAGCAACAATTAATGATAGCCAATTATTTAGAAATATGCCGGAACCAATTAACCCCAACAAAACTCCGGTATAAGAAGGATGTCTTACAAATCTGTAAAACCCGTGTTTTATGAGTTTGTGATCATTTTTAATGGCGAGTTCCACAGTGAAATATTTTCCTAGAAACCGAATGACGGAAAGTCTTAAAAATATTCCAAAAACGAGTAATCCGATTCCTAAAAATAGAATCCATTCTGTTTTTAAAATGGTGAAATATGTAAATTTTGCGATCAGCATCGGACAGAAAAAGCAGAAACTAAATAATATCCAGATCTTTGTGAGATTCACTTTATTTTTTACTTTTTTGTCGTCTTTTCCTGCTTTTAATTTTAAGGAATAATAAATTTCATTAATGAACCAAAAGAGCATTAATGCAAAATAGATAACGTACAGAGTTTTCATAATTATTTTGTTTTTTGGTGATTAGTTTTGTGAAATAAAAAAAGCACAATAAAAATTGTGCTGTATAAAAATAGTGAAATTAATGTTTCTCCTTATCCATGAGTTCTTTTATTTTTTTCTCCTCCCAGTTGTTTCCGAGTAAAAATCCGGGTAAAAAAACACTCATCCCATAGCCGACAACTCCGATTCCCCAGAATATTGGGAGAGAGAAATATTTAAGGCTCCAAATGGTTTGTCCGGGCTCTAATTCTCTGTAATTCAGAAATAAAATAAAAATATTCACAGCAAAATAAATGAAAATGAAAACGTAAAAATTCTTTATTTTTTTCACTTTTCTTTCAGCTTCCTTGTAACGAAGGTCGTTTTGATCCATATTTTCCATATTAGTAGTTTTTATCTTTTATCTTGTTTTTCTAAAATTTCTCTGATCTTTTTTTCTTCCCAGCCTTTACCGATTGCAAAAACACTCATTCCGTGGGCAATAATTCCAATTCCCCAGCCTAACATCGGAAAATAAAACCAGATGTGTTTTGGATTGGTAATAAGATTTACAATGATCAAAAACGGAATAATAATGCAATACGAAATCAGGTTTCCATAAAAACTTTTTATCTCTTTTACCCTCTTTTTGGCTCTTTCGTAAGCCTTGTCATTATCCTCAACTTTTATACTCGTTTCATTAGGTTTAGCTAATAATATCGGAAGTTTTACTTTAAAATAATCTTCGGATTTTTCGATAAAAACATTCTTTTTTGTAAGCAGGGAATAACGCTGAACAATATTCGACAAACCGATTCCGGCGCTCTCTTTCATTTGCTCTCTTACCTGAAGATTGTTTTCAATACAAAGTGTATCATTTTCAGAAAAAACTTTAATAATTAATGGTTTTGAAGAGGTAGCAAAATTATGTTTGATACAATTCTCCAACAACAATTGAAGCGAAAGCGGAACTACATATCTTCTATAATCTTCTTTATTGACATCAAAAACAAAATCTACACTGTCTTCAAATCTGGTTTTTAAGAGATCACAATATGTTTTTGCAAATTCAATCTCGTCTTCAACGGTAACTAATTCTTTATCTTTCTGTTCTAAAACGTATCTGTAAATCTTTGACATTGAAGCCGTAAACTTTTGCGCCTGTCTTGGATTTTCATCAATTAATGAACTTAAAACATTTAATGAATTGAAAAGAAAATGTGGGTCTAACTGGTTTTTTAAGCTTTCAAATTGTGCGTTGGCCGATTTTGCGATCAGTTTCTGCTCCACAACCTCTTTTTTAGATGTTTTTTTGAGCTCTTCCATGAAGCCCCTCGCATGAAGAAAAGCAGAAATCAGCAAGGCAACATTGATCGTAAACCAATTGATGAAATTATATCTTCCTGAAAAATATTCTGCTGTATTTACCGTTTTTTGAATAAGTACAAAATTCACGTAATTACAGAAATAGACTAAAATAATATTCGCAATAAGAATCGAAACAATGCTTATGGCCGCCCTTTTTGTTGTAGCCTCAGACCAAGGGAATTTTTTATTAAGAAAATCATTAATTAAGCCATTTCCTGCACCTAAAACGAACGAATACATGAAAGATATCAATACAGTCAGTAAAAAATTTTCAACGTTTTTTTCATCTGTAAAAAAGATAAAGAAGAACATTGAGGTAACCAATGATATCCAAAGTAAGGTGATAAGATTTTTGCGTTTCATGATTGAATTTCTTAAGTCAAAATTAGTTTTAATTAAAGGTATTAAAAATTATTTCTCACCGAACGGTCATTTTCAATAACTGAACTGCACAAAAAAACCTTCCAAGATTTGGAAGGTTTATGAATATTTTGAGTTTTTTTATTTCTTAGCACCTTGGCTGATGAAATACTGAGCCTCACCTTTTCCCCAGTTTGGATCTAATGCAGATTTCGGTTTGAAAGCATTAAATTTCTCCAAAGCCTGTTTGAAAAGCTCAATTCCTTTTGTTTTGCTTCCTCCGTATTGTTCTGGAGTAAAATACATGTCCTCAGCCTTGATCAAAGCAATTCTTGGATTGGTTGGATCTAGCTGTTCAGCTGTTTTAAGCTCTTCTGCAGCCTTCACACCGTCTGTCATATATCTTTGTTGAGGATTTTCCATCATTCTTAAAGAATATGCCATTTTTTTCAATAAATGGATCTCAGAATTGTCTTTCCCAGCAATGCTTTCAGCTTGCATCAGATACTTTTCAGCAGCTCCTGAATACGTTAACAATTCATCTTTTTTACCCGCGTTCATCTGCGCTCTCCCTTTCTGGATATAAGAATAAGCAATGTAATAAACCGGCAACCATTGGTTTTGGTCTATTCTAGATATTCTTTCGAAATCATTGGCCAACGTCTGAAAATCTTCCGCCGATTTCACTGTTTCCAGCTTGGCAACTTTTTCAGTCATTGATTTTTCGTAAGCTGTCTGACCAAATGCCGTTAAGCCCATAAAAGCTAAAGCAAAACTTAATAGATATTTCTTCATTATTTCTAATTTTTGAGGTTAGTTTATATTTTATTCAAAGATATGTATTTAATCAATATAATTAAATCATTAAAAATACAGATTGTTTAGATTTTTACAAATTATTATTAATCGCATCCTGAGTTTTATCAACTCCAAAGCTTATAAATGCTCCAATAAAGACAAAAGTATTCACCGGAGGAACTACTGCAGAACTTCTTGATCCATCTGATGAAAAATTATATCCATAAACATTTTTTGATCCTAAAACGTTTGAAACACTCAGTACAAAAACAGTGAAAGCTTTGGCGTCTTTTTTTCCAAGATTTGGAAGGTAATTAAAGCTTAAATTAAGCGCGTTATAATCCTTCAATCTTCCTTCGTTTCTTGTATAATTAATCGTCTCGCCGTTCACATCTTTCGTTGCAAAATCATAATAAGGTCGACCTTTTGCGTATGTATAAGAAAGATTAACTCCTAATTTCCACTTTGGAATAAATCTCTTCGCAACCGCAGAAAGCGTGTGTTCTGATGCGAAATTCGGTTTTAAGCTTACAGGATAATTCATAAAATCTCTTTTTGAATCGAGGAACGAATAACTGATCCAATAATCAATATTTTCGAATGTTTTTTTATCTCTCCAAAACAACTCAAGACCTTTTGCATAACCGAATCCGTTGTTATTATCTGCCGTTTGAACGGGTTGATTTTGATTATCACTAAATCCAAGGTTTGAAACTTTAATCAGCTGATCGTATTTTTTGTAAAAAGCTTCAAATCTTAAACTTCTGCCGTCTGTCGTTCTCTGAACCTGCAAAATATAATGTTGAGATTTTTGAAAATCAAGATGTGCGGGGCCGTTAATGTATTTACTTTCAGGATTTTGATAGAAAAGTCCGTACGCGAAAGAGGTTGTCCAATCTTTAGCCAAACGATACGCCAGTGCGATACGCGGTGCAAAATTCGTTTTACCAAGGAAAGATGAATTTTCTGCCCTCACTCCTATTTTCGCAGATAATTGGTTACTAAATCCTAAATCTGTTTCCACAAAAACGGCTGAAATAAGGTCTTTATAATGTTTATTTATTTCTTCAAAAGAGAGTTTTTCGTCGGTACTGTTTAATTCAAATCCTCCTCGTAACGCACTGATTTTGTTTATTTTTCTTTCTAAAACTGCTTTTAGATTGATATAATTTCCGTCTGTGAGCAACCTCATCTTATCTGCTTCAACTTCATTGGATTCTGTTGAAAAATTAAGATCCGTTCTGTTGAATGAATAAGAAGTTCCTGCATTTAAAAGATATCTCCCAAATTTTTGCTTGAAAGATAAATTATGATACGTGTTTTTTCCTTTCAATTTAATTAAAGAAAACTGATTATCGGCTTCTAAGCTTTCTGTTTTTACGCCCATACTGTTGGTGTCGTACATTCCGTAATATTTGAAAAATCCACCAGATTTTGTTTTTATTCTGAAATTAGCATCTGCATTTATTCCCTGAGGAGCATCAATAAAGTCTGTATTAAAATTCAGAACTTCCTGCATCAGATTTAAATTTGAATATCCCAAAGTTGCTCCGTATGAATGATTTTTATCTTCACCCAATTTTTGGAATCCAGCACTTAAAAAAATCGGAGAAATCCCAAAATTATAAGAACTCTGATCCGGAAGATCAACACTTTCAAGCATTAAAGCACCGGAAAGAGCCTGTCCGTACAAAGCAGAATATCCTCCGCTTGAAAATACATTTCCTTTAAAAAGAGACGTATTAAAACGATCTCTCCCCGCAATTCCCGGAACTGAGCTTGAGAAATAGTTATTAATTAAGCTCCCATCCATGAAAATTTTAGATTCGGTTCCTGTTCCTCCTCGGATGAACAAACCTTCTGTTTCGCCTACTTTCTGAACGCCTGGAAGATAATTTAAGGCCGAAGAAATTTGCCCGTCTGCTCCTGCTGTCGTATAAATATCAATTGGCGTTAATAAAGCAGTTGCTCTTTTCTTATCGCTCGCTTCAATTGAGCCTGCGGAAACTACCACAGCATCGATTTCGTTGATTTGTTCCTTTAATTCTGCATTTACAGAAACATCCTGATTATCAATAGAAATCGGTTTTTCAACATCATTATATTTTGAATGAGTAAAGCTTAATATCTGATTGCCTTTTTCAGAAGTTTCAAATGTAAAATTACCGTTTGCGTCTGTAGTTGCTCCATCATAAGTGTTTTTCAGCGTGACATTTACATCGCTTACTCCCTTATTTCGAAAGGTAACTTTTCCTGAAACCTTTATCTGAGAATAACTCAAGATAAACGAGAGAAAGGTGATGAGAAATAATAGTTTCTTGGACTGCGTTTTCATTGGTCTTAATTTGATTCCAAAATTAACCTGAAAATTTAGATCTGCTAATTTTTTCTTTCCGAACGGTAAAATTTGTGTACTGAATTGTAAAAAAGACCTATTTAACATAAAAAGAGGCAAGATTACAAAGCTTTCTAAAAAATGTTCCTAAATTTATAAGATTATAAATCATTTAAAAATCACTTAAAATGAAGGTACAAACATTAGCATTATTGGCGGGCTGTGCATTATTTGCTGTTTCTTGCGGAACGGTAAAAACGTATTCGGTAAACGCTAAAAGCGGAACACAGACGGGAGGAACTGCAAAGTTTACTCAAAAAGGAAATGAAGTTGTAATGAAACTTGATGTCACGAATCTTACTCCGGGAATTCACGCGGTACATATTCATGAAAAAGCCGACTGTTCAGCAGCAGACGGAACCTCAACAGGAGGACACTGGAATCCAGGAAAAGACGATCACGGAAAATGGGGTGCAGAGCATTTCCACATGGGAGATATCGGGAATTTAGTGGCTAATCAGGAAGGTGTTGCAACGCTGACTTTCAAAACTGATAAATGGTGTCTTGGCTGTGCAGACGAATCTAAAAACATCATCGGAAAAGGGATGATCGTACATGCTGCCGCAGATGATTTCCATACTCAGCCTACAGGAAATGCAGGCGGAAGAGTTGGATGTGTAGAAATTAAATAATCAACTTGACTGCATAAAAAACCCCGCTAATTTTAGTTAGCGGGGTTTTTATTCGTCTTTAGGATTAAAGCCCAATCCTTTTTTAAGTTTTTGATCAAAATCAGTTTCTTTATTTTTTTCAAAATCATCTAAAGCTTTTCTGATACTAAGTCCTGATTGTTTTGGTAATTTTCCACTAACTTTTATTTCTTCAACTACTTTGTCAAAGTCTGATCTATATTCTATATCTTGTATTATTCTAAATTTTTCATATTCTTTTTCTGCCAATTTTTTTGCTACAGAAGCTGAAATTTTACCCGAATCTTTTAAAACTCCATATTCATTAAATAAAAGAAACCCATCTAATCTTCCTATCCAGTCTACCATTTTCATTTCTTTTTGTCTTCTTGCCATATTCTCAGCAAAGTCTAAATACATAGTGACAACTCTGTTCAGTTCACTTAACTCTTCTTCATTCAAATAATTTTTAGCAACAACGGCATCCGTTTTTAATATTTTGCCATCTCTATTCTGGTTTTTCCATGAAGTTAACCCCATATTTGGTCTACTTGAATCAGCTCGTAATTGGATTAACTCAGCAGCTGTATGTTGATGAATTGCCCAATGTAACTTATTTTGAACCGTCGCATAAAAATCTTTCGTAGTTGGTGAATGAGAATCATAATCAATAGAAGTTGCATAAATATCAGTTATTTTTTGATAGAAAAGTCTCTCACTTGATCGAATTTCTCGAATTCTCTCTAGTAATTCTGCAAAATAATCTTTCCCAAAAAGTTTATTTCCTTGTTTTAACCTTTCATCATCTAAAACAAATCCTTTTATTAAGTATTCTTTTAAAACTGTTGTTGCCCATCTTCTAAATTGTGTTGCTTGATGAGAATTAACTCTATACCCAACAGATATAATAGCATCTAAATTATAAAATTCAACGACTCTTTTAACATCTCTATTTCCTTCTTTTTGAACTGTCAAAATTTCTTTGACAGTTGAATTTTCATCTAATTCATTTTCACCAAAAATATTAGATAAATGATAACTTATATTCTGTTTAGAAGTATTAAATATGTTTGCTATTGAATTTTGCGAAGCCCAAATTGTTTCACCATCGTTATCCACAACAACCTGAACACTTATTTTACCATCATCTGACTGATAAAATATAAAATTTGAAATATTATCTAAATTATTTTCCATCATTTATTTTTATAATTAAACCTCGAAACATTTTTTAATTCTTTGAATCATAAACCAAGCTGACTTTTGAGTAATACCCAGATCTTTACTTAGTTGTACGGATGAAATCTCTTTTTTTTGAAAAGTTATTATATAAATAGCTATAATCCATTTTTGTAATTCTAGTCTTGTATTATCAAAAATAGTATTCGTTTTAACATTAAAATATTTCCCCGAATTTTTACATCTAAACCTATTTCCTTTACAGCTATATACTTTTGAAGTCGGATCAAATGGGCTTATTACATTCCCATTCCACCGGAGCTTTTCCAAATATTCAATACATATCTGCTCATTTGGAAATTCTTTCATTAAATCTGAAACCGACATAAATTTTACATTCTCCATACAATTTCAAATATAAAAAGATAATTACACAAAATCAACATTAATGTAATTATATATATAATTTGATTGCATAAAAAACCCCGCTAATTTTAGTTAGCGGGGTTTTTATTCTATTGTTTTACATTCATATCACCAATGATATTCATTGCTTCCTGAAGGTAAGGATCTTTCTTAAGATTTTTGATCCACATATCAGATTTTTTCTTGAATGCTTCATCTTTCTTCTCTCTCTCAAGCTCGCTTGGATAAAGTGTGAATTGAAGACCGTTTTCAAATTTCGTCAATGCTTTGAATTTTTCGATCTGCGCTTTTCTTTGCTTCATTAATTCATTGAACTTATTGATATTAAGCGTAATCGTTTCTTCTTTGTCTAATTTCTCTCTCCACTGAGCAGATTCCAACAATAACTGATAGTTGGTGTTTTTAGCCATTCTATCGTTGCTTGCTTTTTCTAATGCTTTCACATCGAAATAGTTTAGCTTCTGGAAAGTCGTGCTTGGAATTTTATCCCATGCCAATGCATAATCATCGTATCTCTCTCCTATTTCAGCATATGTGAAGAAGTCTTTCATCTGAATATCAGAAACAATCCCTTTTCTCTGAGTAGACTCTCCCGTAATTCTGTAGAATTTTTGGATCGTTAATTTTAAAGAACCGAAATCATCTTCTGTATTTAAGAATCTGTTTAAATCAACAAAAGTCTGAACCGTTCCTTTTCCAAAAGACTGGGGAGAACCGATAATCATCGCTCTTCCAGTATCCTGCATTGCACCAGCCAAAATTTCAGAAGCCGAAGCCGAAAGTTCGTTTTGCATGATAACAAGAGGACCAGTCCAGATTGGAGTTTCCTGCTTGTTTTTCAGTGTCTGAATTTTTCCGTTTCCGTCTTTTACCTGAACATAAGGTCCTGCATTCATGAAAAGTCCCATGATATCTCCCACTTCCGTTAAAGATCCACCTCCGTTATTTCTTAGGTCAAGAACAATTCCGTCAATATTTTGAGCTTTTAGTTTAATGATCTCATTTTTAATGTCATCAGAAGCGTTTCTTCCTTTAGCATCTTCAAAGTCTGCATTGAAACTTGGTAAATTGATAAAACCATATTTTTTGCCGTTTGGAGAATTTACCACAATACTTCTTGCGAAAGTATCTTCAATAGCAACTTCCTCACGGATCATTGTAACTTCTTTTATCGTCCCGTCTTTCTTCTGAACCGTCAAAGTAACCGGAGTTCCTTTTTCACCTCTGATGTATCTTACTGCCTCCTCAGAAAGCATCCCTACAACATTTACGGCATCATCTTTTGGTTTAGATTTTACTTTTAAGATCTTGTCACCTTCTGTAAGCTGTTTAGACTTCCAAGCCGGCGCTCCGATTGTAAGAGCTCCAAGATATAAATATCCTTTTTTCTCCTGAATAATAGCTCCGATTCCGATCACTTTTCCTGTGAAAGTCATATCGAATTCTTCCTTATCCTTTGGAGAATAATAATTGGTGTGCGGGTCGAAAACTTCAGTGTAAGCATTCATGTACACTGTGAACCAATTCATTTTATTTCTTTTCTTAAACCTTGTGAACGTGTCTTTTACAAGATCTTTCACCTCATCTGTAGCTTTTACTTTTTTCTGCTCAGGAGTAAGGATTTGAAGTTTAATCGTATCCTGTAATTTGTATTTCTGTACAGAATCTTTTTTCTCTTTTTGAGCCTGTTCTTTGCTGTTTATAGACTCAATTTCCTGAAGAATATTGTATTTAATAAATTTTTTCCACTCATTATATTGATCTTGCTTAGAAACTGGTGCTTTTTTAAGCTTGTTTTCTAAAACCAATGTTTCATCTTCATCCAAATTGATTGGCTTACTGAAAATATCCTGAGTTAATTTATCAATCTCATCAACTCTTTGGAAAAGTCTGTCCGTCGTCAATTTATAGAATGTAAGATCTCCGATGTTAAGATAATCATCAAGCTTTGTTTCATGCTTGCTGAATTCATCCATATCAGATTGCAGGAAATATCTTTTTCCTGGATCTATCATCTCAAAATATTGTTTGTAAACATCCTTAGAATAAGCATCATTAATAGCTTTCGGGCTGTAATGTAGATAAGAAAGAGTGTTCTTTACGCTCACCATTATCGTCTGCATCTTTTCATCGTCATTTTTAGGTGAGTTGAAACAAAACATTAGACTTGTTAATGGAATTAGGAGTAAAAATTTATTTAGCTTGAAATTTTTCCACATAAATCTGTAATGTATTTTTATTAATTTTTTAAAAAGTATTTTAATTAGTAGTAATTTTTAATTTACTGTTACAAACTATCAAATTTAATACCTTATTTATAAATATCAGATAGTTTTAAGGATTTTTATTAAAAGAGCTATTCTCATTTAATTTTCTGTCTCTTTTTTATATTTAAAATTTAAAGAAAAAGAAAGCTTGATATTACTCTACTGCTTACTTCTCCTTTTACAACTATCGGAAGAGCTATTAATCCTAAAATGATTACTATTGAAATTACAATACCCATGAATTGCTTTCTTTGAAATTAGTTTTTACAAAAGTTGTCAAAGTTAAAATAATATTTAAATTCAAGGTTTTTAAAGAAAGTCTTTTACACTATATTTGTTAAAATTAAAATTTAATATGGAAAGACCACTTATTCTGGTTACTAATGATGATGGAATCACAGCACCTGGTATCAGAAATCTTATCAGTTTCATGAACGAAATCGGAGAAGTTGTTGTTGTAGCACCCAATTCTCCTCAAAGCGGAAAAGGCCACGCAATTACCATTAACTCAACTTTAAGCTTCGAAGAAGTTACGCTTGACGGTCCACAAACAGACTTTTCTTGCAGCGGAACTCCCGTTGACTGCGTGAAAATGGCTCTTGATAAAATATTGACAAGAAGACCGGATATCGTAGTTTCAGGAATCAATCATGGAGCGAATTCTTCAATTAATGTTATCTATTCCGGGACGATGTCTGCAGCTGTTGAGGCTGGAGTTGAAGGAATTCCTGCGATTGGATTTTCATTACAGGATTTCAGTTGGGAAGCAGATTTTACTCAGGCTAAAGAATTTATTCAAAATATTGTTAAAAGGACATTGGAAAACCCAATGCCAAAAGGAATTGTATTAAATGTAAACATTCCGAAACTTCCTAAAGAAGAAATTAAAGGCATTAAAGTCTGCAAACAGGCCAATGCAAAATGGGAAGAAAGCTTCGACGAAAGAGTAAACCCACACGGAAAAAAATACTATTGGCTGACAGGATATTTCAATAATATGGACGAATCTGAAGATGCTGACGAAACTGCTTTAGCTGCCGGATACATCTCAATTGTACCTGTAAAATTTGATATGACAGCTTACGAATACATCAAAACGTTGGAAGAAGTAATGAAGTTTGATTAATGTACGAGAAATTAGACAATCCTGTATATCATTCACTTAATGAATATCATGAAAAGTTTTGCTTAAACTTCGGAGATTCTAAGTTTTATAATCCTGAAGTCGCCGCTTTTGGAGGTTCATCAATGGTTGCAAAAGAAAAAGACATCACAGAATATGCAAAAATCTGTGATGATTTTCTTGTTTTCGGAGCAAAACCTGATTTGGGAGATTTTAAAACAGAAATGTCTCAGCTTGTTTGTGATCAATATGTTTTAGAAAATAAAATTGAATTGGATTTTACTGAAAATATTATCGAGCTTAAAAATGAAAATCACGATGAATTATTGGCATTTGTCAAGAAGTTTTATCCTCATTATTTCAAAAACAGAACATCGGAGTTAGGTAGATATTTTGGGATTTTTAAAGATGATAGATTGGTTGCAGTGACAGGCCAGAGAATGCAGATGAACGACATGACAGAAGTAAGCGCCGTAATCACAGATATGGATTATCTTGGAAAAGATCTCGCAAAACAATTGGTAGCAGTTGTTTCGAATACCATATTTGAAGATGGCAAAACACCTTTTCTTCATGTTGCTGAAAATAACCTCGGAGCCAAAAAGCTTTATGAAAAACTTGGTTTTGATTTGAGAGGAAAAATAAATTTATGGGGTGTGAAAAAGTAGTTTTTACACCCTTTTTTTATTTTAAATAATTCTTTTTTAACCACAGATTTCACAAATTTACACAGATTTTTCAACAGCTTTAAACATACATTAAAACGACATAGGAAAATGGTGCATTAAGAAAATTAATTTTGTGACCGTTAAAAAAAATTCTACTGTTTGAAGCGCGAGACGAATATTGAATCGAAGAACTAATATAAAATTCGCGCAAGTTTTAGAATTTTTAGTGAACAAAATTTATTTTTAGCGGAAGTTTCCAAGTCTTGAATTTTTCGTTCTTTTGTTTCAAGACAAAAGGACATTAATTAACAATTTTCTTTCTTAAAGAATTTATAAAATCCGTCAAATCCACTATTTCATTAAATCTTTTTCCTACATTTATTCTTATTAATTTATCCAAATTATGAGAATAGAATACGATATAAAACTGGGTTTTAAGGATGTTATGTTCCGCCCGAAACGTTCTACATTAAAATCCCGTTCGGAAGTTAGCCTAGAAAGAGAATTTACTTTCAAACACACCAAAAAGAAATGGACAGGAACTCCCATCATCGCAGCCAATATGGATACGGTGGGAACTTTTGAAATGGCGGTAGAATTGGCAAAAGACAAAATTATTACAGCTATTCACAAGCATTATTCTGTTGAGGAATGGAGTGCTTTTTTAAATAGTCAGCCCGAAAATATTCATCAATATATTGCATTAAGCACAGGAACCGGAAAAGCCGATGAAGAAAAGCTTCAACAAATCATCGAAAAGCATCCAAAAATCGAGTTTCTTTGCATTGATGTTGCCAATGGTTATTCCGAGCATTTTGTAGGCTTTGTAAAGAAAGCAAGAGCTAATTTTCCTGATAAAATCATTATTGCCGGAAATGTTGTAACCGGAGAAATGGTTGAAGAGCTTCTTCTGGTTGGAGCAGATATCATTAAAGTCGGAATCGGTCCGGGTTCTGTTTGTACAACCCGTGTAAAAACCGGCGTTGGTTACCCGCAACTTTCCGCAATTATTGAATGCTCTGATGCTGCTCACGGTCTTGGAGGTCATATCATTGCTGACGGAGGTTGTAAAGTTCCCGGAGATGTTGCCAAAGCTTTTGGAGGCGGTGCAGATTTTGTAATGCTTGGTGGAATGTTTGCCGGTCATGATGAAAGTGGTGGCGAAATCATCGAAGAAAATGGAAAAAAATACCGCACATTTTACGGAATGAGTTCAAAAACTGCAATGGACAAGCATTCAGGTGGTGTTGCTGAATACAGAGCTTCTGAAGGAAAAACAGTGAAAGTTGCTTATAAAGGTCCGGTTTCAGAGACAGTTAAAGATATTTTAGGAGGGGTACGTTCAACGTGTACTTATGTTGGAGCTTCGAAATTAAAGGAATTGTCCAAAAGAACAACCTTTATTAGAGTTCAGGAACAGGAAAATCAGGTTTTTAAAGATTAAAATAATTTAAATAGTTAAGTGCCTCTTGATAATAATCTGGAGGCATTTTTTAATCCTTTACTCTGATATATTTTTTATCAAAATACTTTTGTAATTGATCGCTTACATAGTTTTTATCTTCTTTTACGGAAGAAATTTCATCAAAATATAAAACTTTAGGAACTGTTTTAATCCTGTTAAGAATTAAGGAGTCTTTTTTTGAATTTTTGATGATGTTTATTCTGTTTTCTATTTCCTGATCATATTTTTTCAAATCTGTAAAAAGAATTTCTTTCCCAATCGTATTTATATTAAAATCAAGGTTAAAATTTGAATATTTTTCAGGGGAAAAATTAGTTTCAGGCAAAAGTATAAGCACAAGACTTAGCCACCAATATTTTTTAATTTTTTCAAACATAAAAAACCACAAAACGGAAGAGGAAACAAAATAGAAAAATATAATATTTTCAAATTGTCTTCCAATCGTGTTCATGATGTAAGCTGTAAAAATTAATGGCAGAAGAGAAATTAACCAGATAATGAAAGCTTTTTTCAGATCTATTTTTTTAATAATAGCTCTTAATTCACTTTCAAATATTTTGATAAACAATGGCATTATTAAAGCTGTTTTAATAAAAATATAGATATTATTAACTCCAAAAATGCCTATTCTTTTGATCCATTTCATGAAAAATCCACCTGTGGAATCATCCAACCTTTTAAAGTTTCCAGGAGCTAAGAAACTTACCAAACAAAACAGTAATCCTAGAATTAATAGAAATTGAGTTTCTTTCGTTCTTTTTTGATAGTAAAATACAGCCAACGAACCCAAAAGAATTAAAGCTGACAGTTCATTAGAACCCATTAAAACAACAATCAATACAGCTGACAGGTAAAACCATATTCTACTCTTAGATTCTACATATTTTCCAAAGAAATACAGCAAAAATCCAAATAAAATAATCGGCAGGAAATATATATTTGAGCCCGTAACCCAAAAATAATGCTCCGGAAGACTTACTAAAAGTATGGTATAAAAAAAGAAAAGAATGAAGCCTTTGACAGTAGCTTCCTTTAGAGAATATTTAAAATATTGCTTAAAATTTAAGACTGAAACTCCAATAAAGCTTAAGAATAAAAAAACAGGATAAACTTTGGGCAAAATACTTTCTTTATCTTCTGAAACAGGATTTAATGTATTGATAGAATATCCAAAATACCTTCCGCCCCAGTTTAAATAAAAGCTTTTAATGTTATTGAGAACTCCAAGTTGTCGGGTTCCGTAGGAGTAGATATAATCATCGGTTTGATATACATTAAAAAAGCCAATGTACATCAAACCGATAAGGGTGAAAATCGACAAGAATAAAACGATATTCTGTACAGATTTCATATTTTATGTTAGCATTCCGCCATCAACATTCAGAACCTGACCTGTAACGTAAGCAGACATCTCGCTTCCGAAGAATACACAAGCATTTGCGATATCTTCAGGCTGACCTCCTCTCTTCAAAGGAATTCCTTCTCTCCAAGCCTCTACTACTTTTGCGTCTAAAGCACCTGTCATTTCAGTTTCGATGAAACCTGGAGCAACAGCGTTACAACGGATGTTTCTTGAACCTAATTCAAGCGCAACAGATTTTGTAAATCCGATAACTCCCGCCTTAGATGCAGCGTAATTTGCCTGTCCAGCGTTTCCTTTTACTCCCACTACAGAAGTCATATTGATGATAGATCCTGATTTTGCCTTCATCATCGGCTTAATAACCGCCTTTGTAAGGTTGAATACTGAATCTAAATTTACCTTGATAATTGTGTCCCAATCGTCTTTAGACATTCTCATTAAAAGATTATCTCTTGTAATCCCTGCGTTGTTGATCAAAATATCGATTTGACCAAACTCAGCCATTACTTCATCTACTAATTTTTGAGCCGCATCGTAGTCTGATGCATCAGATTGGTAACCTTTAATTTGAGTTACAGAACTTAAAGTCGCTTCTAATTCCTTTGCTTTATCTACAGAACCAGCGTAAGTGAATGCTACTTTTGCTCCCTGTTGAGCAAACATTTCTGCAATTCCTTTTCCGATTCCTCTTGTAGCTCCGGTAATAAGCGCTACTTTTCCTTCTAATAGTTTCATATTTCTGACAATTATTTTTCCTTTAATGAATTAGCTTATTGTGTTTTGGCTAATTTAATATATTTAATTTTATCGAAATTAAATGGTGCGCAAAGATATTATAATTTGTTATTTAATGCATTTTAAACCATTATTTTAATAAAAAATTATGAATGTTTTTTGTCATATGAAAAAATTGTTAAAATAAGACTTTGTTTTCGGAAGATGTAAAATCTATGAATTCCGATTCTTTCCCTTTTGTAAGCTTAATTTTCTTTCTGTCTACTGAATATTTATCGTAAACGACGTCTTTTAAAGGTTCATTTTTAAGGTTCGTAACACCGAATTTATTTCCTTTTTGTACCACAACTTCATCTCCGGAAAAAAACGTGAAAATATCGTCATATACAAATGGGATAATCTCATTTCCTGCTTCATCAAGCATTCCGTAAAGGTTTTCTTTGTTTTTGCAGATAATCGCCGGATAAAACTGGAATGGTTTTATAGAAGTGATATTTTTAAGCTCTGTGTAAGATTTATCTTTTGGTAAAAATTTATAAAAAGTATCTTCTTTTTTTACAATTAAATTATCAAAAAAGACCTTTTCTATCTGATAACCATCGTCTAAAATACTGTTTAGGTTTTTATCTAAAAGTTTCTCCTCCCCGTCTTTACTTACATAAAGATAATTTTCATCTTTAATTTTGAAAGCTTCAACAACATCATATTCTTTAGGAAGAATGATTTCTCCGTTAGTTTTAAGAACAGCTATTTTAGGATTTCTGTCGTCTTTTAAGGACTTGAACATTCCATTAAATAAATGGTTTACATAATGAAAATCAGTAGGATAGACTTTCTTTTCTGCCTTAGAAAAAATGCTTACGTTATTATCGTGAATCAGATAAATATATTCTCTTCCTACAAAAGCCTGTTCGTAGATTTCATCAGCTAATACGTTTTCATTTTCATCTACAATTCCGTATTTATTTTTGATGACGTTTTTTGTAATTAAGAAAGGAAAACCGTTGATATCTTCAATATAATGATCTGAAAACGTGGTTACTGTTTTTCCGTTATTATCCAGAACTTCACCACTTCTGGCACCTGTTGTGAGGTAAACTTTTCCTTTATAAAAGCGAAGATTTTCTTTAAATTCTCTGTCAGAAACCTGCTGACCGTCAAAATCATAGATAAACCAGCCATTATCTTTTTTTACAAAAAATCTGTTTTCGCTGGCGAATTGTATTTCATCATAAAAAGGGATGATCTGCTTCCCGTTGTAATCATACACACAGTCTTTTCCGTCTTTAGAATAGATCATTCTATCCTTATTTTCCCACGTCCTGAACTTGAAATTATCAAGAGCAATCAATTGATCTCCTTTTGCATCAATTAAAGCCGTTTTTCCTTTAGAAATGGCATCTTTCGTCTTTAATATGAATCTGTTTTTAGA
>Ga0302167_10000262_pt1 | contig 27265 bp, 21 predicted proteins | sample I_Fen_N1_1_FD_193496 | JGI IMG/M metagenome (GOLD analysis project Ga0302167, IMG submission 193496) | Peat permafrost microbial communities from Stordalen Mire near Abisko, Sweden - I_Fen_N1_1 | ecosystem: Environmental > Terrestrial > Soil > Wetlands > Permafrost | place: Sweden: Abisko...
GCTAGGGTGGCAGTCTGTTATTTAAATATTGGCGAATATCTGCCAAGAAGAAAATGAAAATAGGTAAAATGAAATTTTAAACAACGGCAATAATTTTGGATTTATAATTCGTCTTTAAACCAATAATTCACATTTAATTAATCTTCATTTTTAGGCTGAAATAAAATAATTTTTAACAATAAAATTATACCACATTTTCATGTGTACATTTCACTAAGTTTTGATTAAGGGAATTTTTATTTAAATTTTTATTTTTAATTTGAATGTTAATTATTTGATTATTAAGATTTTGCATTGATTGTTTTTTCATGCTTTATTGAAAAATTAAAATCCTATTTACTGCAAAGACAGGTTTGACCCCTCAAAATATTTGTCTTTTGATTGGGGATGATTGTATGTTTGCACCATAATAATAAAGAACAGAAATTATGATTGATAACGTACTTAAAATTTTACAAACTAAGCTGAATGATCCAATAAATGGATTAAAAGATGACGATGGGGAAGTTAATATAGCTGTTGTTAATAATCTCGCAAAACATGAAGACGAAGATTCCACAAATCTTAAAAATAAGGTTGTAATTACTTTACTAACCATTGAGGAAGAGTCTACAATGAAAAACACGCCAAGATATAATAGAATAAAAGAAGATAACCAACTAGTTCGCTATGAATTGGAAAGTGCTCCGGCTTATCTGAATTTATATGTAATGATTGCGGCCAACAGAGATGCTTATGACAAATCATTAGCTAATATTTCAAAAGTGATTGAAATATTTCAGACAAATAACGTGCTGGGAACTAATGATATTAACTTCAGAATCGAATTACACTCCATTCCTTTTGAGCAGTTAAGTTACGTCTGGGGATTATTAGGCGGAAAAGTAATGCCTTTTGCATTCTATAAAATCAGTGTAATAAAAATTGCTGCTGCTACAGAAGCTGAAGATGTTCAATTAATTGATGTAGTAGATATTAAAAGCTTTAAAGTCGATTAATCATAAAAACAAAAATAAAAACTAATAACCTTTAACTTAAATTTTTAAAACATGCCAAATCCAACAACGCCAGGCGTTTCAGTTGAAGAAATTACTAAACTTCCAAATTCTATTGCATTAATAGATACAGCAATGCCAGTATTCATCGGGTACACTGAGCTAATACCTGAAGGTTATGATATTAATAATAGCAAAAATGAAAAACTTAAAATCAGTTCTCTTTTGGAATTTGAAGATAAGTTTGGAAAAGCAAAAAAGGAAAGTATCCAACTGAAAGATACCGAAGATAAAGGATTAACTATTATAACGCCGGAAGTACAATTTTTAATGTACTATTCGCTTCAAATGTATTTTGCCAATGGTGGCGGTCCATGCTACATCGTTTCTGTAGGTACTTATGCTTCGGCTTCAACAGGAGTGCAGCTATCTTCCCTGAAAAACGGATTGGATAAGATCGAAACCCTGAAAGCTATTAAAGAACCAATTCTTATTGTTTTCCCTGATGCTGTATCATTAGACGAAACCGGTTTTTATGATCTTTACAATTATACAATAAATGAAAAATTAGGATTAGAAGGTAAAAAAAGGTTTGCCATTTTAGATACATACGAAGGAAATAATCTTACTACAATAGATCATTTTAGAACTCAAGTTGTAAACCCGACAAGCCATGCTGCAGCTTATTTCCCTTACTTAAAAACTATTTTGAATTATACTTTTGATGAGGAAAAAGCTATCGTACATACCGGTTTGCAACAAGCGGGAGAAAGTAGCGCTACTTTTTATAAAAGGCAGCTTGATGCTTTAGAAGAATTAGGAAGTTTAGCAAGCGAAGAAATCTTGGGCGGATCTCCTAGTGCTTCTGTACTTGCCGGTTTATTAGGCCATGCTATTGCAATTGCGGAAGAAATTAATGAAACTGCAGATAATACAGGTCAAACGGGCGATCCAAAGGCAATTTTAGTAGAAGCAATTAATGAGGCAAAATTTGTCTTAAATGCAATACACGACGGAACAATAGACAATTTTGAGATGCCTGAGGATTTAGATGAAGATGCTCCTATTTTTAAGGGCGAATTTGATGACTTAATAAATGCAATTCTTGGAGTAAAAGACGAAAAAGGAGATGCAGATGGGGTAAAACTTAAAGATTTAGAATCATCAAATTCAGCACTATATAATCAGATAAAAAAAGAAATTACTTCGTTAAAAGTTGTTTTACCACCGTCGTCAGCAATGGCAGGAGTATACGGTAGAATAGATAGTACTAGAGGAGTGTGGAAAGCACCTGCGAATGTAAGTCTTAATTATGTAGTAGCTCCTACAGAAAAAGTTTCGGAACAAGAACAATCAGATTTAAACATCGATGACACCGGAAAATCAATCAACGCGATCAGAACTTTTACAGGAAAAGGGACTTTGGTTTGGGGTGCAAGAACGCTCGATGGGAAAGATAAAAAAGAAGATCAGGATAATGAATGGAAGTATATACATATACGTCGTTACTACGAGATGATTGAACAATCCATCATTAATGCTCTCGGAAAATTTATTAACGAACCCAATATGCTTTACACATGGTTACGAGCAAAAACAATGATAGAAAATTTTCTTAATCAACAATGGATGGATGGCGCATTGGCGGGTAGTATTCCTAATGAAGCTTATGAAGTAAAAGTTTACGGAAGCGAAGATCCTGATACTAATATTATTACCGATACGATGATTGTAGAAATCAAAGTAGCATTAGTACGCCCTGCAGAGTTTATTATATTGAATTTTTCACACAAATTACAACAATCATAAAAAATCAATCACGAATAAACATTCGACGTTTTATTTCGAGATATAATTAATATTAATTTAAAATTTTTAACAAATGAATTACAAAACCCCTGGAGTCTATGTGGAGGAACTAGAAAAATTTCCACCTTCCGTAGCGCAAGTTGAAACTGCTATTCCTGCTTTTATTGGATATACTGCAGAAGGAGAGCAAATGAAACCAACAAGAATCTCTTCCATGTTGGAGTACGAAGCTCTTTTTGGAAAAGCAAACCCTGAAGTTTTTGCGGTAGCTTTCAAAGATGGCGTTGCAACAGCAACACAACCTAAAGTAAGTGACTTCAAAATGTATTATGCTATGCAAATGTATTTTGCTAACGGCGGAGGTCCTTGTTACATTGTGTCAGTAGGAAATTACACAGATCCTGTACTTGTAGAATCTACTACATCAGATAAAACCTTATTAAAAGGTCTTGAATTACTAAAAAAAGAAGACGAACCTACACTTATCGTTTTCCCCGATCTTCAAGGTTTAGTCGCTACTAATGCTGACGTTGTTGCCGCAGATGCTGCTTTTCAAGCTAGCATTGATAATAGAAATGTAGCTACTGCCGCTGAAATTGCTGCTAAAGCTGTTTCAAACGCTGTTGATGGTGCTGATGTAACAATTGCTATCGCTGCTGCAGTTGTTGTGGCTAATGGTTATACTATTACAGATCCAAGCGATCTTGCCGAAGTAGCTGCTGCTCAGGCTGCCCAAGCTGTTGTAGCTGCTGCTAAAGTTGCTAAAGCTGCTACGAATGCTACTGTTATTACTGTTAAGGCCGCTGCTAAAGTTATTGCAGACGCTTATAATACAGATCTTACTACTATTAACCTTATTTCTGGTTTTGCTTCTCAAAATGCCGATAATGTTTCTGATGCTAACATAGATACTGCTATTACCGAGGCTTATTCTGCGTATAATAGTGCTTTGAATCAGGCAGAATTGATGAAAGACAGATTCGTTATTATGGATGTTCTTGGAGATGATGTTATTTTTAGAAAAGAAGTAACGGCTGCAGGTTTAGAATACGGAGCTGCTTATCATCCAAAATTAAAAACAGTTTTAAGCTATAATTTTGACGAAGCTGATGTTTTAGTAACTGGTGCATCTGGTATCACAAATTTAGCCGCTTTGAAATTAAAAAGCTCAGAATTATATAACCAAGCAAAAAAAGCAATTACATCGAAACAAGTAGTATTAGCTCCATCATCAACAATGGCCGGAGTTTACGCTAAAGTAGACAGTACTTCCGGAGTATCTAAAGCACCAGCTAACTTGGGACTTAATTTCGTTGAAGCACCAACTGTGAAAATTTCTGACAGAGAGCAGGATGCGCTTAACGTAGATGCAACATCAGGAAAATCTATCAACGCGATTAGAACTTTCACAGGAAAAGGAACATTAGTTTGGGGCGCTAGAACATTAGATGGAAACAGCAACGAATGGAGATATGTTTCCGTACGTCGTTTCTTCAACATGGTAGAAGAATCTGTAAAAAAATCTACAGAACGTTTCGTTTTCGAACCGAATACAGCAAATACTTGGGTTCGTGTACAAACAATGATCGAGAATTTCCTTAATCAACAATGGCAAGATGGCGCATTGGCTGGAAGTAAGCCTGAAGAAGCGTATTACGTAAGCGTTGGTTTAAACAAAACAATGTCTGCTCAGGATATTTTAGAAGGAAGGATGGTCATTGAAGTTGGTATGGCTGCGGTGCGTCCTGCTGAATTTATTGTGTTACGTTTTTCACACAAATTGCAAGAAGCATAAAATAATTAAACTAAATAACAATTAAATATAAATAAAATTATGAGTACATATCCATTAGTAAAGTTTGCCTTTGAAGTAGATTGGGGCGGAACAAAAGTAGGTTTTCAAGAAGTATCTGGTTTAAATATTGAAGCCGGTCTTATTGAATACAGACATGGAGCAAGTCCGGATTTCAGCAAAATTAAAATGCCCGGATTGAAAGTTTTCAATAACATTACTTTAAAGAGAGGAACTTTCAAACAAGATAACGAGTTTTTCGCTTGGTTCCAATCAATTCAATTGAATACGGTAGAAAGAAGATCAATTACAATCTCGCTTTTAGACGAAAACGGAGAGCCTGCAGTTACTTGGAAAGTGAAAAATGCGTTCCCTCTTAAATTACAGTCAACAGATTTAAAAGCTGAAGGTAATGAGGTTGCTATTGAAACTTTAGAACTGGCACACGAAGGATTAACTATTGAAAATAACTAATATTAACTTTAAATTTTAAAAAAATGAATTACAAAACACCTGGAGTCTACGTAGAGGAAATCGCAAAATTTCCACCATCTGTAGCACAAGTAGAAACAGCTATCCCTGCTTTTATTGGATATACTGAAAAAGGTCCAAAAAATGAACCAACAAGAATCTCTTCTATGTTGGAATACGAAACGCTTTTTGGAGTAGCAAAGGCTGAATCTTTTACATTTGCTGTAGTTGCAGAAACTACAACACCGCCAATTAAACCTAGAACAGTTACTGCCGAGTTAACAGAGCCTAATCTTTTCAAAATGTATTATGCTATGCAGATGTATTTTGCTAATGGCGGTGGACCATGTTATATTGTTTCTGCTGGAGAAGCGGCTGGTTATCCAGATTCGGTAGTGAAATCTGAATTGGAAAAGGGTCTTAATACTTTAGAGAAAGAAGACGAGCCTACTCTTATTGTTTTCCCAGATGCTGAAGGTTTAAGTTCAGACAACGCTTATGATTTGTATGGACAGGCTTTAGATCATGCAGGATTGATGAAAGACAGATTTGTTATCATGGATGTTGTTGGAAATAACGACGCAACAGCGGTTGATGAGTTTAGACTAAAACTGGATAGCAGCGAAAATTTAAAATATGGTGCTGCTTATTATCCAAAATTAGAAACAGTTTTAACTTATGGTTATGATTCAAAGGTTGTTAAAGTTTCGGGGCAAACTCTAGAATATTGGAAAACTAAAGATTCTGAATTGTATAACTTAGCTAAAGCAGCAATCGAGTCTAACAAAGTAGTAATGGCTCCATCATCAACAATGGCCGGAGTTTACGCTAAAGTAGACAGTACTTCAGGAGTATTTAAAGCACCTGCTAACATTGGACTTAATTATGTTGTAGCACCAACGGTGAAAATCTCTCATGAGGATCAAGAAATTCTTAACGTAGATCCAACAGCTGGAAAATCAATCAACGCGATTAGAACTTTCACAGGAAAAGGAACATTAGTTTGGGGAGCAAGAACATTAGATGGAAACAGCAATGAATGGAGATATGTTTCTGTACGTCGTTTCTTCAACATGGTGGAAGAATCTGTGAAAAAATCTACAGAACGTTTCGTTTTCGAACCGAATACAGCAAATACTTGGGTTCGTGTACAAACAATGATCGAGAATTTCCTTAATCAACAATGGCAAGATGGCGCATTGGCTGGAAGTAAGCCTGAAGAAGCGTATTACGTAAGCGTTGGTTTAAACAAAACAATGTCTGCTCAGGATATTTTAGAAGGAAGGATGGTCATTGAAGTTGGTATGGCTGCGGTGCGTCCTGCTGAATTTATTGTGTTACGTTTTTCACACAAATTGCAAGAAGCATAAAATAATTAAACTAAATAACAATTAAATATAAATAAAATTATGAGTACATATCCATTAGTAAAGTTTGCCTTTGAAGTAGATTGGGGCGGAACAAAAGTAGGTTTTCAAGAAGTATCTGGTTTAAATATTGAAGCTGGTCTTATTGAATACAGACATGGAGCAAGTCCGGACTTTAGCAAAATTAAAATGCCCGGATTGAAAGTTTTCAATAACATTACTTTAAAGAGAGGAACTTTCAAACAAGATAACGAGTTTTTCGCTTGGTTCCAGTCAATTCAATTGAATACGGTAGAAAGGAGATCGATCACGATTTCTCTTTTGGACGAAAACGGAGAGCCTGCAGTAACTTGGAAAGTGAAAAATGCATTCCCGCTTAAATTACAGTCAACAGATTTAAAAGCTGAAGGTAACGAGGTTGCTATTGAAACTTTAGAATTGGCACACGAAGGATTAACTATTGAAAATAACTAATCATGGCTCTTTTATATCCTCCAACTAGTTTCTCTTTTATTGTTAATGGGATTTCGACAACAGAGGGTATTGACTCCAGATTTCAGTCTATATCTGGTTTATCAACAGAAATTGTAACCGAAGAATATGCCGAAGGAGGCGAAAACAGATTTCTTCATCAACTTCCTTTGAGACCAAAATATGATAATTTAGTTCTTAAGCGTGGATTAATTGTAAGTTCCGGATTGATAAGCTGGTGCAGAAATGCAATGGAAAACTTCCAGTTTGAGCCCAGAGACCTTATCATTACTCTTTCAGGAGGATTACAATCTACTGCACCTTTAATGGTCTGGAATGTAGTTGGGGCATACCCGGTAAAATGGAACGTTTCAGAATTCAACGCAGAAGAAAGCAAACTTGCTATTGAAACAATAGAACTGAAATACAGATATTTCACAATACCTTCATCGTTAGCAAGCTTAGGCTTGTAATTTCTAAATCTAATCTAAGCACCTGAAAGTGTGTTAGTTTTCAGATAACATTCAGCAAAAATTTTCAGATAAGAAACAAAAGATTGGTCTATAACAAGACTGAACACACTCTTTATGTGCTTAGATTTTTAAAAATAAACATGTTAAATCATTGGTTATTAGTGTTTTGAATATTAATAATTGATTAAAAAACAAACGAAATGCCAATAGAAATAAAAGAGCTTCACATTAAAATAAATGTGGACGAAAAAGTAGAAGCAACAACAACTGCCGCATCGGTAGATGAAGAACAGATCATGCGGGCAATCAGCGAAAGCGTAGAGCAAATAGTAAATATAGAACAACGTAAAAAAGAAAGATAATGAGAGGAGCAATTCAAAAATTAACAATCGGGACGTACGAAAATTCTGATTATGAAAAAAGAATTAAGAATGGCGCTTTTAAAGCTTTTATAAATCCGACAGGTTTTTCTATGTCGTATAAGACGAAGCTCAATAAGGATCAATCACAAGGTAGTTCTAAAGTTAATTTAGGATATGTATCATCACATGCACCCGATTTACAATTAGAATTTCTATTTGATGGTACAGGAGTAACAGAAGCCAATGCTGGAATTAAGCTTATCAATATAATTAAAGGGAAATCGTTTGCTAAAAAGGCTGTAAAAGAGCAAATTAAAGCTTTTCATGAAGCAACTGCTGAGCTCGCGGGGCCAATACATAAACCTTATAATGTTATACTTAATTGGGGCAGTTTTGAATTTAAAGGGATGCTTTCAGAGTTAACCATAGAGTATAAATTGTTTGATAATGAAGGACAGCCTTTGAGGGCTATAGGAAAGGCAACATTCAGTGAATCAACTAGCCCAAAGCTTGCTGCTGCAAAAGAAGTTAAAAGTTCCCCAGATCTTACGCACAAAAGAACAGTGCAGGATGGAGACACATTACCCCTAATGACTGAAAGAATTTACGGAGATTCTAAATATTATCTGGAAGTAGCTAAAGTAAATGGTCTTATCAATTTTAGACATCTAACACCAGGACAGGATTTATTTTTTCCACCATTAGAAAAAGTTTCATAAGATGAATAATAGTGGATACATACAAACAGCAAAAAATCCAGACTTAGTAACCTTTAAGGTGATGTCCGGAGGTACAGAATTGCCAGGTAAGTACGGTGTAAAAAGCATTATAGTAGAAAAAGAAGTCAACAGAATTCCTTATGCCCACATCGTTATTTTAGACGGAAGTGTGCCGGAACAGGATTTCAAATTAAGTAATGAAGACCTATTAATTCCTGGAAAAGAAATTGAGATCACTGCCGGATATCACTCCGAAGAAGAAACTATTTTTAAAGGAGTTGTTGTAAAACATAACATAAAAATCAGAAATGGATCTTCTTACCTCATCGTAGAATGCAGGGATAAAGCTGTAAAAATGACTTTAGGAAGAAAAAGTAAATATTTCTACGAAAGCACAGACAGCGATGTCATGGAAGAACTTATTGGGAATAACGGACTTACTGCCGATGTTGAAGCTACTTCAAATTCTCATAAAGAACTTGTTCAATATCAGGCTTCTGAATGGGATTTTATGTTAACCAGAGCACAGGCAAACGGTAAGCTTTGTTTTGTCGAAGATGGAACTATCAAAATAGCTAAACCAGATTTTAGTGGTGAAACAGTGGAAACCGTTGTTTACGGATCATCAGTCCATGAATTTGACGGAGAAATTGATGCAAGAGATCAATTCAATAAAATTACAGCCAAAACTTGGAGCTATACCGATCAGGAATTAACAGAAGTTGAAGCCCAAGATCCTGCAATTAATCTTAACGGAAACCTTTCTTCTGGGGATTTAGCAAAAGTTTTTGGAATTGAAGATCTTCAACTAAAACACGGCGGAAATCTTACTCAAGGTGAGCTGCAGGAATGGGGTGATGCGAAAGCAATTTTCCAGCAATTAGCAAAAACAAGAGGAAGAGTAAAATTCCAGGGAATTCCATCTGTCAAACCGGGAGTTTCATTAACACTTGAGGGTGTAGGAAACAGATTCAACGGAAAAATTTATGTTACAGGTGTTCGTCACGAAATAGCTGAAGGAAATTGGCTGGTTGATGCTCAATTTGGACTTTCTCCAACATGGTTTTCAGAAACTTATGATGTAAGCGAAATGCCGGGTTCAGGAATTATTCCTGCAATTAGCGGATTACATATCGGTGTCGTATCACAATTGGAATCTGATCCGGATGGGGAAGATAGAATTTTAGTGCAAATCCCAATTATTAATAATGAAGAGGAGGGAATTTGGGCAAGAATTGCCACTCTTGATGCAGGTGAAAACAGAGGGTCATTTTTCAGACCGGAAATCGGAGATGAGGTTATCATCGGATTTATTAATGACGATCCCAATGACGCAGTCGTACTTGGAATGCTGAATAGCAGCGCAAAACCGGCTCCAATTGTAGCTTCTGATGACAATAACGAAAAAGGATTCGTAACCCGAAGCGAAATGAAAATGATTTTTAATGATGATAAAATTTCATACACGCTTGAGACGCCAAAAGGCAAAAAAGTGATTTTGGATGAAGATGCAGACATCATTAAAATTGAAGATGAGCATTCTAATATTCTTACCCTCAATAAAGATGGTATCAGTATAGAAAGCGGGAAAGACATCAAGATCAAAGCAAAAGGCGACATCACGATGGAAGGAACCAATATCAACGTAAAAGCCAGTGCACAGCTGAAAGCAGAAGGAAGTTCGGGTACTGAACTTAAATCGGGAGCAGTAACAGTCGTAAAAGGATCTCAAGTTAAAATTAATTAATCATGAAACCGGCAGCAAGAATTACAGATATGCATACCTGTCCTATGGTAACGGGAAATGTTCCGCATGTGGGCGGACCTATCATTCCGGCGGGAGAACCAACGGTACTTATCGGAGGAAAACCAGCCGCCAGAGTGGGAGACAAAGCAGTATGTACAGGTCCATTAGACACCATTGCATCAGGATCTTCAAGTGTAATGATAGGTGGAAAACCAGCCGCAAGAATGGGAGATTCTACCGCTCACGGAGGGGTAATCACTGCGGGTGAAGCTACTGTTTTAATAGGCGGATGATATTTAAAAGAACAGCTTTTGATACGATCATGAGCAAATATTTAAATATGATCCGGCTAACAGTAAAAATGTAAAACATCCATAACAAAACAGTAAGAATAACCAAAACTCTATGTTACAGATGCAAGATGTTACAATTAAATATAATACAAATAACGTATGAAAATAAATACAGATTTTTTAGGAATAGGCTGGAGTTTCCCGCCTGAGTTTAACGAAACTGAAGGAAAACTGGCAATGACCACAGATGTGGAAGACATCAATAATAGTCTTATGATTTTATTGTCAACGCGCCCAGGTGAACGTGTAATGTTCCCAAACTACGGATGCGACTTGCAGGAAATGCTCTTCAAACCTCTGGACTTAACGTTGATTACTCAAATGAAAGGGATCGTTGAGCGTGCTATTTTATATCATGAGCCCAGAATAAATATTTTAAGTATTGAAATTGACAATCAGGACGAGCTTGAAGGAGAAGTTTTAATACAAATTGACTACGAAGTAAGAAATACTAATACAAGAAGCAATATTGTTTTTCCTTTCTACAAAGGAGAAGCTACTGAAATATAATGAATTACGGGATGTCTGTAGCCATTTTGAATACTACCAAACATTACATAAGTATTGCATCTGACCATAGAAAGATAAATATAAACAAATGAAAAAAACAGATACATTTTCACATTATCGTGAAGGAAAATCACAAATGCAGCGCTTTTTAGCAGAATTAGATCCGGGCAATCTTGAATTACACGATTTCGATCTGTTTGATTGGCTATTATTCGCAAACAATTTTGCTAAGCGTGTAAACTACTTTGACAAAGATGATAATACAACACCACAAGGAAACTGGGGAAACTTCTTCTTGGGTGATGATACTGGTGATGCTGTTCCAAGGAGAGAAAGCGTTGAGTATAAAAGTATGAAAAAAGAGGTTACAGAGCTTATGTCCCAGTTTGAACAAGACAGCAACCTGACTCCTCACCTTACATTATTTGTTTGCTTTTTAAAATTATTAGATTTCTCAAAAAAAGCCTTCAATAATTTAACGAAAAGGCATTTGGATTTTTATTATAATGAAATACTCCAAATTGAAAAAAATGATGCCAAATCAGACAAAGCCTATGTGATTTTTGAATTAGCCAAAAAAGCAATTCAGGAAAAAATTCCTAGCGGTACATTGCTGGATGGTGATAAAGACGCTAACGGAAAAAAACGAATTTACAAAACAGGTGATGAGCTTATTGCCAATCAGGCAAAAGTAGTTGAGATCAAAAGTTTTTTAAACGACGTTAAAAAAAGAGAGCTGAAAATGGCTCCGCAAGCCAATACGGCTGATGGTCTGGGAGATAAACTGCCGGAAGCCGGCAACTATTGGTGGCCATTTGGATATAATTCTGATGAAACAATCTTAGAAAAGAAATCTATTTACAAAGAACTTCCAAAAGCAAAACTGGGATTTTCGGTGGCGTCATCATTATTCGATTTAAAAGAAGGTGAAAGAACAATTACTCTCAGAATAGATTTTAATAAAAATTCGACTCAAAGATTACAGAATCTTTCAAAAACTGATATTGAAAATAATATCAAAGTGCTTTGTAGTGGTGAAAAAGAATGGTTATCGGGTATCGTTTTAAAATGTATTAAAAAAGAAGAGCAAACATTAGAACTTTCTTTTACATTACCTAAAGCCTTCCCGGCAATTGTAAAATATGATAAAGAAGTGTTGTTAGAAACATTTCAAACCGATTTTCCTGTTGTAAGGTTTATGATTGAGGGTGAAAAATACTACGATATTTACGAAGCTCTTTCAGAAAAACTAGTAAAAAATATAGAAGTATCGGTTGATGTAAAAGGAGTAAAATCTGTTCAGATAGAAAATGACAACGGTGCATTAAATTCTGAAAAACCTTACTATCCATTTACCGCACAGCCCATTAAAGGATCTAATTTTTACATCAAATTTCCTGAAATGTTTTCCAAAAAATGGCAGAATGCAGACATCACCATCAATTGGAAAAATACTCCGGAATCTATTAAAGATTTGTACAGTGGATATGTCATTAAACCCGATCAAAACATCAGTTTAACAGATTTTCAGGCATTAAGAACGCCAGTTGTAGATTCTGATGCTTATTTTAAAGGAGATACTGCATTGTTGGAAAAAGAAATTTGGCACGAAAAAGCTAATGATATTGATGTCTTTAAAAAAGTAGACGGCGGTTATCAAACTCAGTTTTCAATCAATAATACAAGTAATGAATCAGGTACAAGTGAGTCTATTCGATTAACATTCAACCAATCATCATTACAGGATGTTTATCCTAAGCTGTATACACTGGCATTATCTAGTGATCCGAAAGCAGGAAAACTTATTCCAAACGAACCTTATATTCCTTTTGCTGAAGATATTGAATTGAATTACAGCGCAAAGGAAAATGCATACTCGTATTTAAGCAAAGATGCTGACGGGGTAGCTACAAAAAGTAAAGGAGTACAATTGTATCATGAAGATGCATTCGGACAATACGAAAAAGAAGTTGAAATTAAGAGTATTGTTCCTGTACATCAAAATGGTGGTGAATTATACATCGGTTTGGACGCACTGCCACAAACTACAGTTTCACTATTAATCCAAATGCTGGAAGGAAGTGAAAACCCTTTGGTTGATACTTTTGAGGAAAAAGAGTTTATAGAATGGAATATTCTTTCAAATAATACTTGGATTGATCTGTCGGATTATATGCTGAAAAATGAAACCAGAAGATTCCTGGAATCAGGTATTGTGAAGTTCAACATTCCTAAAGATATCAACACTAATCATACAAGGTTTACTGATGGATTGGTTTGGATCAGAGCGAAATCAAAAAGAAGTTATGATGCGGTTTGTAAAGTTCAGGGAATTTATACTCAGGCTGTTTTGGCAACATTCCAGAATCAGGATAACGATTTATCTCATTTGAATAACGGATTAGAAGCAAACACCATTACCAAGCTTATCACCAGAGTTCCTCAGGTAAAATCGGTGAGCCAGCCTTACAATTCGTTTGATGGTAAATATAAAGAAGCGGACACAGAATTTTACAGACGTGTAAGCGAAAGATTAAGACATAAAAACAGAGCCATTACGCAATGGGATTACGAGCATTTGGTATTACAGGAATTTCCGGAAGTCTTTAAAGTAAAATGTTTAAATCATACTTCAGAAAAATCATATATGGCTCCTGGCCATGTAACCTTGATGGTGGTGCCGAATATTAAAAATAAAAATGCTTTTGACGTCTATCAGCCTAGAGTAAGTAGAGCAAGTCTGAATAAAATTCAAAATTATGTGAATCAATTAAATACGATGCATGTTAACGCTCAAGTAATTAATCCAAATTATAAAGAAGCAAAAGTAGATACAAAGGTTAAATTCTTTGAACAGTACGACGAAACATTTTATCTAAAACAATTAGATGAAGATATTAAAAAATATATATCGCCTTGGGCTTTTACAGATTCTAAAGATATTGATTTTAATGTAAAACTAAATGTAAATCAAATGATTAACTACTTAGAGCAACTGTATTATGTAGATTACATTGATGAAATAAAAATATTGGTGAATAATGTTTTACAAACACAATCTTTAATTGAAGTAGATCCAAAATCAATTTTGGTATCTGCCAAACAACACAATGTTACTATTGCAGATCAAGTATGTATTTAATAACAAATAAGAAGAAAATATAATTATGTCAGAAAATAAGCATATTAGTATATCAAAAAATATAGAAACGGAGGATCAGACAGATTTTCATTTTCTACGCAAAACAGGTGTTGAGTACATAGAAAAGTTAGGAGGAAAACTCTGGACCGATTACAACTCTCATGATCCGGGTATTACCACTTTGGAAGTTTTAAGTTATGCCATCACAGATCTTGGTATGAGAATGAACTTAAACATGGAAGATATTTTGGCATCTGAAGATGAAAAGAAAGATATTCATACACAGTTTCTAAAGGCTACAGAAATTCTACCATCAAGACCTTTGAACGAGCTTGATTATAGAAAGTTGTTTATAGATATCAACTTTAAATCAGGCCATCAAAGACCAATCCGTAATTGCTGGTTGGTTCCTAAAACCGAAAAGTTATATGTTGACTGTAAAACCGGGAAATTAGACTTTAAACCTATTGGAGATAAGACAAAAGATTTTGATGTAAAAGGAATGTATGATCTCTATGTAGATTATGCTGAAGATATTGATGTTGAAGATACTAATGGAAGGAAATGTGAAAAATCTAATGTCAATCTTAAAATATTAGACCGTTACCACACCAACAGAAGTCTTTGTGAAGATTTAGCTGAAATTAAAGAAGTCGAAACCCAAAAAGTTGCAGTATGTGCTCGTATCGGGCTTGTAAACAAAGCCGATGAAGAGCTTGTACACGCTAAAGTAACAAGAGCGATTAATAACTATTTGGCTCCGGAGGTTCATTTTTATTCACTGAAGCAATTACTAGATAAAGGTCAAACTACAGATGAAATTTTTGAAGGACCACTTTTAGATAACGGTTTTATTGATACTGAAGAACTTAAAAACAGTCAATTAAGAAGAGAAGTTCGTGTTTCGGATATCATCAGTGAACTTATGAAAATTGATGGTGTTAAAGAAATTCATGAAATTTCTATTGCAGGTTGTGATAATGTCATCAAACAGACAAACGACTGGCTGATTTGTATTGAAAAAGGTAAAAAACCGGAACTATGTGAATTAAGTTCGTTCAGTTACAGCAAAGGTTCGCTTCCTTTAAATATCAATTACGCAAAAGTTCAGGAGTATTTAGAAACTCTTAAAAGAGAAGAAGAAGTACTTAGAGAGGACGCCAGACAAAATAAAGAATTGATTTTACCGCAAGGAACTTCATACGATATCGCAAACTATGCGACTATTTTAAATGAATTTCCGGATACTTATGGAGTCGGAATATCAGGAATTATAGGAAATCAAAATCCTGAGAGAGAAGCTTTAGCCAAACAAATGAAAGGTTATTTATTGTTTTTTGATCAAATCCTTGCCAGCTACTTTAAGCATCTTGAAAAAGTAAAAGAAGTATTAAGTGTAAATGGTGATTTAACGAGAACTTATTTTACGCAGGCTCTTAAAAATATTAAAGGTTTTGACGAATTGGTTTTTAATTATGATACCGAAAGTGATGATAAACTTACAGATTCATTGTACGAAGAGCTGGACAATAGCGTAGAGCGACGAAATGAAGTTTTAGACCATTTGATTTCTCGTTTTGCCGAAACATTCAGCGACTATACTTTCTTAATGAAATCATTGTACGGGAAATCTGCCGATGAAATTGTTTTAAGTAACAAAGAAAACTTCCTAAGCGAGTATCAATCATTAAGTAAAGATAGAGGATTAGGCTACGATTATACATTAATTGGGGATTCAGATATTTGGAATACAAATAATATTTCCGGTGCACAGAAAAGAATTGCCCGTTTGTTGGGAATTAAAAATTATTCTCAGAGAAATTTATCTCAATCGCCAGTCTCAATCATTAAAACAGAAAATGGTGATGGTAAGTATAGCTACACTTGGAAAATAAAAGATGCAACCAGCAGCAATATTGTTTTATCATCTGTAAATACATACGAAATTGAATACGCTGCAACCAAAAATTTGAATGAAGCGATTTATCAAACCATTCAGATAGATCAGGAAGACCTTGAAAATGCATTAGAAGCATTAGAAGAAGGTAAAGATTCTTATGATTTAATTGGAAATATACAAATTCGTTTTTCTGGAGGAGGTAATTATTATTTTGATATTGTAGATGATAAGAAAAATGTAATGGCTACTCATAAAAAGACCAATCCTTATCCGGATTTAAACACATTGAAAATCGGGATTAGGGAGACGATGAAGTATTTTAAATATGATTTTACAGAAGAGGGTATTTTCCTTGTTGAGCATTTGTTATTAAAACCAACAGCTAAAGATTATAAACTCATGGGTGGTATCGGCTGTATGGAGATTGGAGCAACTTTTAGAATATCATTTGACATTGAAGCAGATTATTCTATAACCGACCCAATAAAGTATTCGGAAGCCCTAATGTCTTCTTGTGAAGAAGATTGCGAAACAGATGTTTTTGATCCCTACTCTTACCGTGTAAGCGTTGTTCTTCCTGGCTTTGCTTATCGTTTCCAGGATCCTGATTTCAGACGCTATGCCGAAACAGTTATCAGACAGGAAATTCCGGCTCATGTTTTAGCTAAAGTTTGCTGGGTTGGAGACCGATTGAGCGAAAAACAAGAAGCTCAAAACGACTTGTCTGAATTTGAAGTTGCGTTTAAAAAATATCTTTCAGATAAATCGAAAAACAATACAGCTAATTTAGGAAACAGCATTCAGGATCTACTGATCGCTCTTACTAATTTAAATAATATTTATCGACCGGGAAGACTCTTAGACTGTGCAATAGATGATAATGACGGCCTAGACGGAAAATTAATTTTAGGACAATCAAACATATAAAAATTGAAAAACAATGAATGCTAAATTAGATAATGTAACAACCCAATATAGAAAGTTCAACGAAAATCAAGCGTTAACAGAAGGGCAATTAAACGAATTTATAGACTATTTTGAAGATCAGGACAGGCTATCGAGAACCCGTCTGAGTGGAGTAGGAGTAGTATGTGGTTTTAGATCTGAGTACGTAGATTTTATCTTACAGCCAGAAAATTCGAGAGGAATAGAATCCAGACCCGGAGATGTAAATCTTGAAAATCCCCTTCAGACCATCATGATTACGCAAGGCGTTGGGGTTACCACAGACGGAGACTTAATAACGTTGCGCCAAAAAGAAGATAAACCTTCAGAAGTTAGTATAGACTTCGAAACTAAAAATTACAGGTATTATAAAAATTATTCTGATAAGTTAGAATACCAACATTTTCGTATTGAAGATAAGCAGATTCCTCTTTTAGAATTGTTTACAGAAAAGGAATTAAAAGATGCAGGTGCTAATATTGCAGACTATAAACCTGTAAGCGACCTCAGCAATATAAATGATAAAATTATACTTTTGTATTTAGAAAGTTACTCAAACGATGAATCACCTTGTGAAGATGCCGATTGTGACAACACCGGAGCAGAGCAAGTGTCTAATCTTAAAGTACTTTTAGCAGATTCAGCGTCTGTTTCAGCTCTTATTGCCAGAGGTGATGCAAAAGATACTATTTATAAAGCTCACAATGCTTATGAAGAACTTTTTGATCATTTACCTAAAATAGAGGCAAAAAGAGTTATTCTGAATGCTGATATTACTTCGGCGAAGAAGTTAAAAGAAAAATTTAGGGATGCTAGTGATGCGGTTGCAGAATTAAGCGATGGTTTTAGTGCAATTGCAAGTACTTTTAACGTGAGTGTAAACCTTGGCGGGCAATCACTTACGGATAAATTGACTTCTTTATTGCTTCCGCAGGCAACAAGGGTAGAAGATTATCAATATCGATATGATTTGCTAAAAGATTTAATTGATACTTATAATGAGATTAAAAGCTTGATTTTACATCTAAATTTTGAGTGTTGTCCAGGAATAGCTTCATTCCCGAAACACCTTATGCTGGGAGCTGTCGGAACAACACTGGAATTAGGAAAATATGCGCCTTTCCGTCACAGTTTTTATAATTCACCTGTCACTACAAATGATGATGAGAATTATGAAAGAGTTGTAATGCTTGCCAATCGTTTTGTACAGAAATTAAATGGATTTCAATCATATGTAGGACCTATTAAAATTACCCCTTCTAATCTGTATGTAAGATTGGGTGATAAAGCAATCCCATATTACTATAATGTAGACAAACCATTATTGACTCAATGGAACTTTGAAAAAACAAGAACTGATAGAGAAACCTATAATTTAAGTTATCATACAACCAATTTAGCAGGAGAAGGCTTTGTTCAGGATCCATTAAATTATAATATTGATAATAACGATTTCTATAGAATTGAAGGTCATTTAGGATTACCTTATAAAACGGCATTACAAAATATTAATGATCTTAAAGCAAAATATGGATTAGCTTTTGATGTCATTGCCTTGGTTTTAAAGAAAGGTGAAAAACTTGGTGGCGATGTGCCAAGAGAAAAAACAGTATCAATTGATGATTTAAGAAAACAATTGGTTGCCATTTCCAGTGATATCAGCAACCAAAAAAATGATTCACAAAATACTTTACTAAACATCTCTAAGTTAGATGAAAAGTTAAGATTATTAAACCAGGCTGAATTCTCAAAAGAAGGATCGCCAGACGGTGTAAATGTTGTAAAGCAAGATCCTAAAAAAGACGATGTTGTAAGTGAGCTTTTAAGCGAATTTTTAGAAAGAAAATCAGGCTTAGAGCATGTGGCTGGTGTAGAACCGGGCGGAACTTTTGTTTTAATTTACGAAAATGAAACAGACAATCAGGTTCTTGCGGATTTCTCATTGCCTTATCTATGTTGCTCTAAAAAGGATCCTGTATTCTTGTCATTACCAAAAAGCAAGCTGTGTCAAAAAGATACTCCAATTGAAATGACAATTGTACCAGTGAATGGGGAAGTGAAAGCATTTGTAAATAATACTCAAATACCTGTAATTACACAGTCTGCAGGTCAGAACTTATTTGATCCTAGCTTGGTTAATCCAACTTATCTTGGGCAGACAATTACCTTTACTGTTAATGATGATCCTGTAGAAGTACAAATGGTTGTACATCCTCAACCAAGTATAACTTTAACAATGGATTCACCTGTTTATGATTATACTAGTAATGAAGCTACAGTTTATTTCAAAGTAGTAAACAACGGTTCAAGTCCTATTACAGCTTACCAATGGAACTATGGTGATAATACTACAGATAATGCAGTTCCTAATACTAGTGGATTGGTTGCTCACGTATTCTCCATAATACCAAATGAAAATACTACGTATCATACAACACTTAATGTTATTTCTGAAAGTACGGGTTGTAGTACACAAGTCGCTATAGATGTTGAATTAAGTGGTTTAAAACTGGTGTCTTGTAGTGAAAACTTTAATTATAGTGGAAGTGCTGGTACATACGAATATAATATAGATTTTGGAACAGATACAGGATATGCGGGTATTAATTATGACGCAGTTAATATACCTGACCGATTTATCATTGAATGGAATGGTCAAAGGATCGATAGCGGTTTCGTTGGATTGAGCACCTTTAATAATTCTCTAATAGCTGCAGGAGTTAGTCCCGCAAATATCCATACTGCTAATCCATCGAATGGAGCTGGCTCATTAACTTTCGATAAAAACACTGCTTTGCCAAGGTTTGCTAAAGTTACTGTTTTAGCGCCTTTAGGAAGTACAGCATGGAGTGTTAAAGGTATTTGTCCTCGTAAATAAATAGTAAAATAGCTTCTTAGACAGATTTTTCTGTCTAAGAAGTTTATTAATGACCTTAATAAATCATTAAAAAATTAACAATAATGAATAATCAATTAAGTAATATATCAACTCAATACCGCAAATTCAGTAAAGGACAATATATAGAGCATACCCAGTTCAACGAGTTTTTAGATTTTTTTGAAGATCAGGACCGTTTATCTAGAGTAATGCTGCAAGGAGTAGGTATTGTATGTGGTCTCAAACCAAATCTTATTTATACAGATAAGCGATTGAGCGGTATACAGCTTTCTCAGGGAGCAGCGTTAACAACTGATGGGGATTTGCTAACCTTGAATAATACAAGTGCGGTGAGTCAAGATTTATATGTAAGTGATCTGAAAACCATTAACATAGAAAATAAAAATTATACACATTTTAAAGTGTATGATAATTTTAAGGTAAAATATCCGTCATTTTATGATGATGACAAAAAACAGATTGAGCTTTGGGAATTGGTAACAGCTCAGGAAGCAAATCCTGATTTTCAGTCTGTTAATAATCTTTCAAATTTAGAAGATAAATACTTACTTCTGTATCTGGAGGATTATGAAAAAGAAGTTAAACCTTGTAGAGGAGTTGACTGTGATAATCATGGAATCCAACAAATTCGAAACCTTAAAGTACTAGTTACTACAGAAAAGGGGATCATTAATATTCTTGGAGATGATAGTGTTCTGCCTTTGCCGGATCCTATTGATGGTAGTATTACGCCAAATAGAAAAGATCGTATTCAGCCTCACCCTTTGTTTATAGAAGATGTATTGAGAGTTGAAAAACAAGAGCGAGTTATAGTAGAACGACTTATTTTAGACAAAGGAGTTGATGAAAAATTTTCTTCTTATGAGTTAAAAGATTTGTACTCTGCTGCTTTAGAAAAAAATAATTATGGTGAGATTGTTTTTGAAAGAATCAATGCAATCTCTGAAATAATGGGACTTACAATTGTTGGGCATCAGGGTTTTAAAAGTACATTAGAATATTGTCTTAATCAGACAATAGGTTTTCAGTATGCTTATGATGTCGTAAAAGATTTAATGGATACCTATTTTGAAATTATAAAATTGTTTCCTAAATCTTTTACTAAAAGTTTTCCGGATTTGAATTCTTTTCCTAAACACATTATGCTGGGAAAATTAATATCGAATACCCAATTAGATTCCTCAAGACATCAGTTTTATAATTCGCCTGTTTTAGATGATGAAAAAACAACAGAAAGAGTTAAAGCATTAATTAATCGCTTTCATCAACAGGCACAGAATTTTAGATATTCCAGTAGCTTTGAAGATGAGGCGCAAATTAAAATTACTCCATCGCAAAAACTAAATCCTCTTAGCAATAAGGCAGTTCCTTTCTATTACCAGATTACAAAAGAACTTTTGAAAAATTGGAATTTTGATAAAACAAGTAATCGATCATTTGGAGATAATTTAGGATATGGTATCAATTTCTTTACCCCAAATACACAGATACAGGATGATTCTTTAAATTTTAGTATAGATAAAAATTCGTTTTATAATATAGAAGGGCATCAAGGAATGGATTACCAAATGGCCTTTGAACAAATAAAGAAAATCAAAGATGAGCAGCAACTTGGATTTGATATTATGCTTTTGTCTTTAACCGAATTGCTAGATAATAAAGACTTGTCAAAAGCTTATTTCAATGACTACGTAGAAAAGCATCCGGGATTAGAACATAAACGTGGAGTTGAACGAGGAGGTACCTTTGTTATTGTTTATGAATCATTAGAAAACCCAAAGGTTTTTGCAGATTTTTCACTTCCATACATATGTTGTACACCAAAAATTGAAACTAAATTAAGTTTACCAAGTACTGTTATTTGTGCTAAATCTGATCATATACCTTTTACGGTATTTCCTCTGAATGGAGTTGTAGAAGCTGTCGAGACAGGTTTTAATGAAGGTGTAGAAGTAATCAATGGACAATATTTCTTTAATCCCCAATTAGTAAGTCTCGAATTACATGGTCATGACATTGCCTTTACCGTAAATGGAAAACCAACCACTTGTATTATCAAAGTCATTCCACAACCTAATGTAAGTATAGTGGTTACTTCTGTTGATTATCCAAGTGGTACTTCAACGGCAACAACAGTAAATTTTCTAGTTTCCGCACAAAACGGACAAAACTTTACAGACTATACTTATAACTGGGACTTTTGGGATGATGGTGGTTTGATTCCTCTAAACCCAGATACAAACGGAAAGGCTAGTTATACATTCTACAATCTGGATCCAAAAAGAATTCCAGTGATAAGAGTAAATGTGGATGGTAACGGATGTTCTCAAACCGTAGTTATAAGAGGTTGGTATGATGCTCCTGAGACTCCTGAAACTGTAATCAAGAGTATTACCTTCACAGAAGGAGGTGATTGCTGTCATCTAAACAGAGCTCCTATTGCTATTGCTAATGCGTCTAAAACGACGATTCAATTACCTGTTGATTCGGTATTGCTAATTGGTGCATCAAGTATCGATCCTGATGGACCTATAGATTCTTATTCATGGGCTCAGGTAAGTCCGCTACCGTCAACCGCTATCATAGCGAATCCATTCGATAAAGATACAATGGTTGCAGGTTTGGTAGAAGGTGTGCATGTATTCCGACTTAAAGTAGCAGATACCTATGGTGAAATAGATACAGATGATGTTACAATTACTGTAGTTAAAGCAAATGATCGTGTTCCTTCACTTACACAAACAAGCTATGAAATGACAGGTACAGAAACAAAACAAATTTTTGAGGTAGGACCAAATGTGTCTGCAGGTAACAAATTCTGGGTTAAGGTTTATCAGGTTCAGCTCACAGTGTTAGCCACAGCTTCTGATACTCCAACTACAATTGCTTCAAAATTAAGCACTTTAATAAACAATACAACTTCTGATCAATGGAATCTGTTTGGTTCTGCCCCAATAGGGCAACCTCAATTCCCTCCTAAAACATCGGCATCAGGAAATAAATTGACAATATTTCTTGACACTAGAAATTCTTTTGTAGGCGATGCGTCAATTAGCTAAAACAAATAATTGGAGAAATAAAAATAATATTAACAATAAAAAAATAGTATAATGGCAACAGGAAAATGCAGTATTTCATTTATGGTAGATTATACATCTTCCAATCCAATAAAGAGTGCAACTTTTACCTACGAACATACAGTTACTCATGAGAAAAAAAATTACCATATGGATCCTGCGCCATCTAGTGGTGATCCGATAACTCTTTATCCAGAAATTCTAACTCCGGGTGATTATATTTTGACAGTAGAATTAGAAACTACAGATGGGTCTGTGGTTGCTACACAAACGAGTTCTTTTGAAATTGGGAATTGCTCAGGAAACAATCAGCCAACTGTATTACTAAGATGGGATGATAATTCAGCAACTGAGGATAGGATTTGTGATTCTTCTGCATGTAGTTTCACAATTGAGGATTATGCAACCGATCCAGATAATGATATTGTTCTCAATCAAATTTTCAAAAGTATAGATAATGGTGCGACTTGGGATATTTTTATCGCAAATGTTACACAAAGTACATTTACAGATTCTATCGATACATTTGGCACACAATTGTATAAAGCAGTTGTTGTTGATTCAAATAACAATACAGCAACTTCAAATATTCTTTCTTACACAAAACAACCAGATATTGGTAAATTTTACCACAAAGTAATGAATGGAATAAGTTGTGTCGGAAACGGTGATGGTCCTACAAATTATGATGTTTGGTGTACCGGTCAAGAAAATTTTTCATTATCAGATAGTAATTTAAGTAATATTTCTGTTGGATTCATGAGGTTAAAAATTGACGGTGGTACTCCCGAAATTGGACTTTCAAAATCAGGTGGAGGTGCATTGGTTATTGATGAAGTATTGCCAATTACTTCAGTTTTTACAACAAGTTATGCAGCTACTGGTCAAAATCCACCCTCCGCATATCCGTGGGGATATCCTGCAAATGTCAATTCTGCAGTATATAGGTTTGAATTCAGTGTAAACGGAACAGCAGGTTGGACGGTTTTTGATTTATCTGTGGATGATTAATTGTGATAGGGAAGAAGTTTTGCAAAAATTGGCATTAATTGATGATGTGGTTTTTATTGGTGGAACATCGGAATATCTGCAAGGGATAAAAAAAGAATTAAAAGATATTGATATTTCAATTAATGATGTAAGATCTTTGAGTAGGTTTGGGTATGTTCACATGAATTTTGATGATTCCTTTTATGGCTTGTCCGGACATAGGGGATTTATCCCTTTGAAAAGTGTTTTGATTGACATTTTTATAGATGAAAAACCAAAATACATAATTATCGACGGGTTCAAATGTGAAACAATAGAATCTATGATCTCATTAAGGGAGAACACATTGAAGTTTAACCATAATAGATTAACGGAACAAAGTAAAAATAAAATTCATAAAAATTTGAACAGATTGAAATTATGGAAAGACTTGAATTATTAGGAGTTATTTAAGCTTTTAATTCACATCAATAACTGTACTTTACAGCAGTAATATCAATTATCTTAAAATAAAAATCCTCAAATTTTTGAGGATTTTTATTCAATCAAGCGGTTCATTTAATTATCTTCTATTGTTTTTACGTCTAGTACTTATAATATTAAACAGTTTCGCGACATCTTCTAGGTGGATTTCGAAATCATCATAATATTCATTTAGAGAATGAAGGGTGATAACGCCTCTCTCAACATCATGATTGACGATTCGCTTTACCAAAATTCCTTTCTCTTTGTGAACGATTACAAAATCCCATTTATCATAATGTAGCTTACTCATCCAATAATCTTGTCTGATGTTTCTACATAAAATAATGTCGCCTTCCAGGTAGCTTTCGTACGATCCGTTGTCCATGCTGTCTCCTTTTACTTCAAAGCACATGTATTCGCCTCGGTGCTCTACATCGTCAGTAAACGGAATCGTTGGTAGGCTTTCTATATATTCTTCATCTGCAAAATTATGTAAATAGCCGGCTTGTGCGTATTGATTGGCAAGCGGAACATTCATGATTTTTAAATCTGAAAAAACAACAGGAGATGCGCTGTCATTCAGTTTTTTTTCTTGTTCCTCCAGTAAATTGGTTATAAAATAAGCTGTTGTTTCTGGTATTTTTCGTTCGCCTTTTTCCCAATATTGTACGGCTCTGGTACCAACACCTATAGATTTTGCTATATCAGCCTGCTTCATTTTTAGTTTCTTTCGGATTTCTTTGAATTCTAAATAGTTCATTTTGATATGTTTATAGTTATTTCCTGAAAATAAATGAAAAATATTTGTTTTTATTTTTAATAATACGAACATTGTTCGTATATTTGTATTGTTGTTAAGATGGAACGCTACAAATGTACAAAATTATATTTAAAATTTAATATTATTTTAATATTTAAATGCTTTGCTTGAATTGTTTTAATGCTTGTAATCAAAAAGTTAACTTGTGTTTTTGCACTTTATGGGTTTTGTGATTAGATTTTATTTATTCTGTTTTGCCCAATGTTAATTGAAGTAAAATAAATTTTATAATCTTAAAAAATGTGAAAAGTGCGTTTTTTTATTTAAATATTATAGCTTTTTGTGCATGTTTTGTGATTTGATTAATGAAAAAAATGCGTTTGTTTTTTTAAGAATAAAAAATAAACCAAAAAATGTAGACTAACACTACTGTTTAGCATATAAAATATCGATTAATTATAGCTATCAGTAAGAGTATTACTACATCCTAAAGAGAAAACAAATTTTGTGAAACAACCTCACTTATTTTTAAAGATAATTTAAAAGTAAAATATAATATTGTGTTCTTTTACAGTAAGTTACGAAAGTGTATGCTAGCTATATGATTGTTTATAAAACATCAATTCCTTATAAATATCAATAGAGTCATTTACTAAAAAGTACAATTTAGAAGAAAGAAGTTGGGTATTATTTCTATTAGAAAATACCTGATATCGACTTCTGAAAAAAATCAAAATTAAATAATCTAATTAGACATCCGTTTAAAGGCTTTAAGCAGGCCTTTAAGGTTTCTTATTGACTCATTTAAACAGTAAAAATTAAAAAAATATGAAAGCTTGTCTAATTTAGAAATAAACTTTTAACCATAAAAAAACTTTTAACCACAAAATGAAACGTAGTAAAGAATTAGTAGAGAAAAGAAAAGATTTTGTCATTGATTATGTAAAACGTAATCAAGATAAACAGATGAAAGTGATTGTAACAGAGCTAACGGAAATGTTGTTTTTGTCCGAAAGAACAATATATAACATTCTTCTTCAAAGTTAGTTTGTAAACAGTAAAACAAAGTTCAGTCTTATATATTCTAACAAAGATAGAAAAGGATTCAAAGTTATTATACTACTTCCGATAACTAACCTATATATCAGATTAATCAAAGGATGGTTCCGGCATCTTTCTCAAATTAAAATTTGTAGGTAAAATACTAAGGTAAAAAACGGTTTTTGCTTTTTAGTTCTATTGTTTTAGGTGAAACATAAACCTGAAAAAAGAAACCGTTTAGCCTTGGATTGTTAGAGAAATCGATTTCAAAAGATTAAAAAATCAATTATTCACTTAATAAAACTTAGAAACCATGAAAAAGAAAGAAAAGAAAAAAAATAAAAAGAAGAAAGAAAAGAAAGAAAAACTGCAAAAGTCTAGCAAAGACATCAGTGCTATTATTGATGAATTAGCTTATGTAAATGAAAGGGGAAATATTCAGAAAAGCAAAAGATTTTTAGACGATATGTACATCCTGGCTCAAGAATAATTAAATATTTAAAAGCTATGGGAAAATCAAAAATTTTAATAAATAAATATATAGGAAAGAATGAATTTGGATAGTATAAAAGCCCTATTAATCGGAACTGCAATTGCTTTTTCAGGAGGATTATTAAGGGTACTAGTTTCAATACAAAATAAAGAGAAAAAACAACCGTGGGAACATTTCATCACATTGGCAATAGTCGTAATTGTCGGTTTTACAATGAGTTATTTAATGAATAGAGCCGAATTGCACGACAAATGGTATTCAACAGGAGTATTATTCGTGCTTGGCTACGGCTATGATAAATTCTTGAAAATGATCACTACAAATCTGCCTAATTGGATTGATAAAGCAGTGAATCTTTTTATTGAAAACAAATATGGGGTAAAAACTGATAGACCAACTGATGAAGGAGAAGAGAAAAAAGATGATGTGCTTCAATAGAAAATTAAGTAATGAAAAACTCTTCACTTCAACTACGGAATCCATC
>Ga0302167_10000276_pt1 | contig 26903 bp, 23 predicted proteins | sample I_Fen_N1_1_FD_193496 | JGI IMG/M metagenome (GOLD analysis project Ga0302167, IMG submission 193496) | Peat permafrost microbial communities from Stordalen Mire near Abisko, Sweden - I_Fen_N1_1 | ecosystem: Environmental > Terrestrial > Soil > Wetlands > Permafrost | place: Sweden: Abisko...
CGAAAAGTCTTGCGTGGTTCATATTTAGGGTAGAATTGGCAGCCATTCTGATAGAATTCCAGTTTTTAGGAATGGTGTCATAATAAGGATCATTTCTGTCTCCTCGAAGAATAACTTCCTTGTCTAAAGTTCCATTAATATTTAAAGTAGATCCTGTAGAAACTTTCATTCCGCTGTTTTTGTGGAAATAAACTTTCGTTCCGGCCTGAATATTCAATACTACACTAGGATTAACGGTAAGGTCTCCGTAAATAATTTTAGCCTTATCATTATTCCATGTTGTATTATTAGCGATAACATTTGGGTTGGAAGGTGTCTGAATAAAAAACTCAGCATCCTGAACCACAGAGAACAAAGTAACATGTTGCTGACCTGCTGGGCTGGTGAAAATTACTTTATCTTCAGCAATCGCTTCAGGACCTGTTGCTTCAGGAGCAATTTCAACGAAAATGTATAAACTGTCGTTTTTTCTTAACGGAACATCTTTAAAATCATATCCGGATTTTCCGTCTACATTTATTTTATATAAAGAGGTTGCTCCTTTTTCAAGGTTGATTCTTGGGATCAGAATATCTTTATCTTCATTATTATATACTTTTACAGCATAGGTTTCAGAGCGAACCTGATGATAAACCGTATCACAGAATACAGTATCTTTTGAAAAGCTAAGTTGCTGTGAAGGAGCATCAAAATTGATGTCATCCTTGTTACAAGATACCGCAATGAGAAGCATCCAAAAAGAAAAAGCCAGTAATAATTTGAATTTCATCGAAATTAAAGTTTAAATAGATTTCAAATTTAACGAAAATACTTTAATTTTCTTATCCTGAAAAAAATATTGCATGAGTATTTGGAAGTTAGAAAAAATATTGTATTTTTGCACCCTAAAATTAGCAGAGAAATACCATTACTATTTCGAAAGCAAAACTTTAATTTTTTAAAAAATTGTATTATGAAAAACGGAATTCACCCAGAAAATTATAGACTTGTTGTTTTCAAAGATATGAGTAACGACGAGGTGTTTCTTTGCAAATCTACTGCAGAGACTAAAGATACTATCGAGTATGAAGGACAAGAGTATCCTTTACTTAAAATGGAAATCTCTTCTACTTCTCACCCTTTCTACACAGGAAAAGTGAAGTTGGTTGATACTGCAGGTAGAGTAGACAAGTTCATGAACAAGTACAAAAAATTCTCTAAGTAATTTTTTGCTACTAAAAAATATTAAAGCCTTCCAAGACCATTGGAAGGCTTTTTTGTTTGTAAATAGAAGTTAGTTTTTAAGTTAAGTTTGATTTAAGTTTAGATTTTGTTCTCTATTTAAAATAATTCAGGAAAATTTTATTTGTATTTTTGCATTAAGTAGAAATTAACTAAAAAATGAAATAATAGATTTTATTCCATCTACTAATTTCTAACGACTAACTTCTAACATCTTATATAAAAAATGCAATTAGTATTTTCAGATGCGCAATATTGGGAAGATTTTCTTCCGCTTACTTTTACCCGTCCCGTTGCCGAAATGCGATGCGGAATTCTTACTTTCTCCGAAAGATGGCAGAAAATTTTAGAAAACACAGAAATTTCTTATTTCACAGAAAATTATTTACAGCAAAAATTTAAAAATCCTGAAGAAAAAGAAAGTCTTTTTTTAGTCACTAATTTTTTGCCTACTGAAAATGTAATTCAGCAAATTAAGGATTTGAAACAAGGTGAAGCTTTGGTTTATGAAGACGAATTGGTCGCAGCAAATATCAATATGAAAGATTTTTCGCTTCATCAAATTGAAAAAATGACGGATATTAAAGAAGAACTTATTTTCTTTAAAAAACCAACAGACTTATTTACTTATAATGATAAAGCAATCGATTTTGATTTTGAATTGCTTACAAAAGATAGAACTTCTCAAGAACTTTCTTCTACCAACGGATTTTTGGGCGATAAAAAAGACCTGTTTATAGAAGAAGGAGCGCAAGTTGAGTTTTCAACAATCAATACAAAAACCGGAAAGATCTACATCGGCAAAAATGCTGAGGTAATGGAAGGTTGTAATCTGCGCGGTCCGATTACGCTTGGTGAAAATTCTAAATTTCATTTAGGATCTAAAATTTATGGCGCAACAACCATTGGCCCTCAATGTAAAGTCGGTGGTGAAGTTAATAACATTATTATTTTTGGATATTCGAGCAAAGGTCATGACGGTTTCATTGGAAATTCTGTGATCGGAGAATGGTGTAATTTCGGGGCAGATACGAATTCATCCAACCTTAAAAATAATTACGGGCACGTAAAACTTTGGAACTACAGAACCAAAGCTTTTGAAGATACGGGATTACAGTTTGCAGGTTTAATTATGGGTGACCATTCTAAAACTGCGATCAATACTCAACTAAATACAGGAACCGTTGTAGGTGTTGCTTCTAATATTTTCAAAGAAGGCTTTCCTCCCAATCTTATAGAAAATTTTTCCTGGGGTGGATTTAAAGGCGATGAAAAATTTAAATTAGACAAAGCCTACGAAGTTGCAGAAAAAGCAATGGCGAGACGAAAAGTGCCTTTAACAGAAGATGATAAGGCTATTTTGAAATATGTTTTTGAAACATATTAAACGATTATAAATTAAAACTTCAACATTTTTGAAGTTTTTTTTATTTATGATGTAATAGAATACAATTTTTAATTGTCTTACTAATAGAAACAAAACTCATGACCCAAGAAACTTTTAAGGATACGGTATTCATTCTCAAAAATGAGATGTATCGCTTTGCGAAAAGATTTGTCATGAGTAGTGATGAGGCAGAAGATGTGGTTCAGGATCTGATGATTAAGTTCTGGCAGAAAAAAGAGGAGCTGGCACAATTTGGAAATTTAAAATCCTATGCATTGAAGGCCGTCCGGAACGAATGTTTGAACAGACTCAAGCATCACGACGTAAGGCAAGGATTTGCAGATTTGCAACTACATCGATCGGAGCTTTACAGTATGGAAGTCAATAATTTAAAAGAACACATTATAGGTTTTATAAATCAACTTCCGGAGAAACAAAAAATGGTAATCCATTTGAAAGATGTAGAAGAGTATGAAGTTTCTGAAATTTCTGAAATGCTGGAAATGGAAGAAAATGCGGTAAGAGTAAATCTTATGAGAGCAAGACAAAAAGTAAAAGAACAAATCTCACAACTGATGAATTATGAACAACGACAAATTTCAAGATAAATACAACGAAGTCTTCCAAAATATACAGGAAGAAAAAATGGACTGGGATTTTGAAGATTTCCTTCAAAAAGCAGAAGGCGGAGAATCTGAAAATAAAGAAACTCCAATTATTCCGCTTCAAACGAAAGCTAAACCTTCTTTCCCGAAATGGTTTTGGATGGCGGCAAGTGTAGTTTTGCTCTTCGGAATTGGGTTGATTTTTAATTATAATCAAAAATCCGATGTAGAAGATCAGGCAAGACTTGTTGAAAATCAAATTAAGCAACAGAAAAAAGATTTCATCGAAGAAAATAGTGATCATCAAACACAAGTTGCTGTGAATCATGTAAACGATACAATTCCTGCAGCGAAAAAAGATTCGATCTTTCAGGAGAATTCGGTTGCCGAGAAAGATGTTTTAGATCAAATTCTCCCAAAAAGAGGAAGATTGAAGAAAGAAAGAAGACCTCAGTTTGTTGATAACTCTTCTTCTAAAAAATATGATTCTTCTAAAAAAGATTCTTCAGGTTACAAAGACTCATATGTTATTGTAAACGGAAAAAAGATCGAAAATGTAGAAGAAGCTATTAATGTGACTAAGTACTCATTTCAAATATTTGCAAATAACGTTAGTGAAAAATTAGCACAGCCCAAAGTGATGGACGACGATTATTAACCTAAAAAACAAAGATTTATGAACCTGATCAGGCATTAATCACTTCAGTAAAAATAAAAATTGACTCATGAAAAAAATATTGATAATATTCGCATTTGCTTTTTCCCATTTCTATAATGTTTATGGGCAAGGAGACAAATTTGATAAACTTTTTGAAAAATATCAGGAGGTAGAAGGTGTAACTTCTATCAAGATAGCAAAACCGATGTTTGGAATGCTCAGCAGTCTTAATATTGACGACGCTCAGCTGGATCAGATCAAGCCGTTATTGGCAAAAATCAATGGATTGAAAGTTCTGATCACAGAAAATCCGGAAAAAGCCAATAGCCCGGAAGGCAGAAAAGTTCAGAACAATCTTACAGAATTAAAGAAGGATGTCTCTTCTTATCTTAAGAGTTTAAATTACAGTGAAATAATGTCTGTAAATAACTCCGGAGCGAAAATAAAGTTCCTCTCTTCGGAGGCCAAAGACGGAATTTTGGATGATCTTTTATTAAGCATCAACAGCGACACAGGAGAAAATATTCTTGTAATGTTGGATGGAAAACTTTCGATGGATGATGTTAATAAAATCATTAATTCAAGCGAAACAAAATCAAATACGATAAGTCACACGAGAAATACGCAGACTTCGGATAATAATCCATCGTATTTGAATGGTGAAGCAAGAAATGTAGGTGAATTTTCAGGAATTAATGTAAGCACAGGTGTAAATGTGGTTTACAAACAGGAAAGTCCTACCAACATTAAAGTAATTGCTGATGCAGACAAGCTTCAATACATTATTACAAAAGTTGAAAACGGTATTCTGAAAGTTTACATTGATAATAAAGGAGTGAAAAACTTAAGATTTAAAAATTTAAGTGTAAACGTTTCTTCTCCAAGAATGAGTGAAATTAAAACCTCTTCTGGTGCCAATTTTTCAACAGTAAACGCTGTTAATGAGAATAATCTTGTGATTGAGGCTTCTTCAGGATCTACCATTAAAGGAAAATTCAATGCATCTAATACAATGAATGTTGAAGCAACTTCAGGATCAAATATTAAGGCTGATCTTAATGCTAACAACTTTGCATTGAAAGCTTCAAGCGGTTCTGATACCAGCTTTGAAGGAGAAGTTGCCACAGCGGTATTTGATATAAGCAGTGGAGCGCTTTGTAAGGCAGAAAATTTAAGATCAAACAATGTTGTGGCAGAGTCTACATCGGGTGGAAATCTTTCTATAAATGTTACCACCAAATTGAAAGTGAAAGCATCTTCCGGAGGTTTGGTAAAATATAAAGGAAATCCTGAAATTGATTCAAATATCAGCAAAATGTCTGGCGGAAGCTTAAAACCGATTAACTAAAAATCTAATTGCCATGAAAATTTTTAAAAACATTTTTTTAATCGCCTCTACAATATTTGTGTTGCAATCATGTATTGGAGGTTCTCGCAAACCTGATATGGATTTTTTCAGCAACACTGATTATGATTTTAAAGGAGCGAAGTTTGAGAGTTTTAATGTACCCATGTTTTTAGCTAAACCTTTCATTAAAAAAGCCTTAAGAGAAGATGACGGAAATGAAGAATTAGTAAAGCTTGTAAAAAAAGTTTCTAAAATTAAAGTGTTGACCGTAGAAAATGGCGACCAAGCAATGCTGAAAGATTATGCTAAATATTTAAATAACAACAACTACGAAGACTGGGCAACCATAAAGCATGACGGCGATAACGTAAACATCAGAGTAAAACAGACCGGAGAAACCATAAAAAACATGCTGATTACAGTAAACTCCGATAAGGAATTGGTTTTTGTAGACGTAAAAGGTAGTTTTACCGCAGATGATATTTCAAAAATGATTAATTCTGCAACAGATAAGTAAATTTCTTAAACCCCTTCATATACTCAATTATTTTGTACAGAAAACCGTTCTTTTTAGGGCGGTTTTTATGTTTAAGATATTAAATATTTTAAGTCGTTTAGTTGATTTAATTAATATTTTGCACATAAGATTAAATTAACATTAAAATAATAATGAAAGACTTGTTTCTGTGTATTTCTAGCGTATTTTTGCAGAAAAATAATCAGCTATAGTTTTTTGATATAGCAAACGAAGTTTTCATCATACTCAGAATAAGTTAACCCTTATATATTCAAGTTATTTTGTACAAGAAAGACCGTTCCTAATAAGATCGGTTTTTTTGATTTAATTACTTTTATTATTGTTGAATATTAATTGGATTTCGGACAATTATGAATCTTGTATAGAACTAAATTCCAATCTTACTTCACTATGCTTAATTTACAAGAAAAAAAATTGATGGTTATTTAATACACTACGTTTAGACATATAATTTTTATTGGAATTATTGTAAAGCATAATGTTTTAATTATTAGTCTTTTAAATTTATTTTTTCACTAGAGTAGTAGTTCAGTAGTAGATAATATAAAGGTTAAATTACCAATGCGTACATGGGCAATAGTTACTTCTGTGTTTGTTTTTAATATAAGCATTGCGATATATTTGCGAATAATAAAATGAGATTTTATGAAGAATAAATTTATTATTTTAACAATATCGCTTCTTTTTAATATAAGTTATTATTGACATTAATAATAATATAGTTCTAGGTAAGGAGTTTTCAAATTAGGTTTATTGTTAAGTGGATTTATATAATTTTTTTTATAAAAATCAATTCTATATTAATATTCAATGCTTTATCTGTATTCGTAAGATAAACTTATTGAAAACTAGTCAACTCAGATATTAATCCCCCATATGCATTGTAGGTAATTTATTATTTAGTAGATGGAATTATAAAAATGTAAATTGTTTTGGTTACAAATATTTGTTATTCAGATGCATACTGATCCGGTAAAGTTGCATTAGATAAACAGGTTGAGGTTGGGCTATACATGTTTTACAAAAAAGATTTCATCTCATTAATAATGAATTTAAAAGTATATGTGCACTTGCTTCTAAATAATAATGCAGATATGGGTATTTAAATAATTATAACATGAAAAAAATTATTGCCGCCCTATTTTTTAGTACAATAGGAGGTTCCGCGATGGGAAGCCCCCATTCAATACAAGAAAAAACCTACTTAAATGGTTTTGAGCAAAATTTTAGTAGGATGATCCTTTCTAAGAGCCCTCAGGAGCTTTTAACCAATATCAATACCTCTACATTCAGTGATGTAATATTAATGTCTGATGACTGGAGAGACCCAAAAAATGTAACTCTTGACGCAGTTACTAATACAACAGCTCTAATCAGATGGGAAATGGAAAGGGACACTTTGGGTGCTGTTGCAATGTTTGGGGTTCGTTATAAGAAGACATCTGAACAAGATTGGACGTACAAAGATGTAGTTTATCACGGTTTCGTTAATAATTACCTTCATTTAACTCGTCTAACTCCGGGTGAAGAGTATGAAATTCAGTTGGCTCCAGAATATGGTAAGGGGGATGTGGGAGATTTTATTCCTTCTTTTAAATTTACTACCGCAGCAGTACCTTGCGATGCGCCCTCAGTAGTAATTGTTAGTGATATTCGATGGAATACTTTTAGAGTAGATTGGGAAGAGGTACCAGATCTCCCTAAAGTGTATTTTATTCGCTATAAAAAAGTATCTGACCCTTCAACAGGTTGGAAAATTGAGACTAATAGTGCTACCGAATATCCTGCTTGGTCATTTATTGGATTAGAGCCTGATACAGACTATGAGGTGCAAGTAGGCTCTAATTGTTTGTCATTAGGTTATGATATAGCATATAGTGCTTCTGTATATTTGAAAACTCAAGTTGCTCCTGTTTGTAATCCTCCTGTAACGTTAGGAACCACTGAAGTTACACAAAACTCTGCAAGAGTAAATTGGGAATATGCAAGTGATGCACTTATATACAACATGCGTTACAAAAAAGCAGGTGATCCAAATTGGATACGTCTACCAGTATCGGGTACTACTTATCCTTTACAGCAATTAGACGCAAATACAGATTATGAGGTACAAATCGCTTCAGTATGTGCAGGGGTAGGAGAATATTCACCTACTATTAGCTTTAAGACTTTAGGGTCAGCGTGTAATCCTCCTGCTACAATAGCTTTTACTGGTATTGCGACAAATTCAGCTATGGTCAATTGGACTCAGGTAAGTAATGCATCATCTTATAATATTCGTTATAAAAAAGCAGGTGATTCAAATTGGGAGCAGGTAAATGGTAATGTAGATAATTTTTTATCTCTAGATAATTTATCTGCTGGAACACACTATGAGGTTCAGGTTGCTTCAGTATGCGGAGGAGAGCAAGGTGGATTCTCAGGGACAAGGAGTTTTATAACTCAATCAAATACCTCATGTGAAGTTCCATCAACACTGGAAAGTAATGAGCTTACTCCAACTTCTGCTAAAATAAATTGGTCAGCTGTGTCTAATGATGTATTAGGATACAAAGTACGTTATAAATTAGCGACTCATTTTATGTGGATAGAGGTTCCAGTCACTATTTATGGAGGTACTTCTTACACATTGAATAATATTAATCCGAATACGGAGTATATGGTACAGGTATCTGCAAATTGTGCAGGGCAGCCTAATACATTCTCTTCTGCAATAACTTTCAAGACTCTTGAAAATACCGCTCAAGCATGTGAAGCTCCAAGTAATATTGAAGTTCATTATGTTGATACAAATAAAGCTTCTGTACGTTGGAGAGATCTTACCGATACAGCTAGTCGTTTTGTAGTTCGTTACAAAAAAGTAGGAGAACTAGAGTGGACTGAAAGACAAGTTAATGATAATAGATTAGCTATACTTAACTTAGATGCTGATACGGATTATGAGCTTCGGATCGCTTCAGTATGTAATAATGTACAAGGAGAGTTTTCTGCTTCTCAGAATTTTAAAACGCTGTCGTTACCTGTAGCTCCGGCATGTGAAGCTCCAACCACAATTAATATTAATACTAATGGACTTTCAGAGAATTCAGCATCTGTAATTTGGCAGGTTCAAAACCAGATGGCTCAAAGTTATGTAGTTCGTTACAAAAAAGTACTAGAATCTACATGGACTGAAACCGTATCTAACACTAATTTTAGGATGTTAGATGGTTTAACTGCCGATACAGAATATGAGCTTCAGATCGCTTCCGTATGTGGAGGAACTCAAGGAGATTTTTCAACGACTAAAACTTTTAAGACTCGAGCGGTCTTAGCTTGTGAAGCTCCGAAAACAATTAATGTTAATAATATTACGGAAAGCACTGCTTCTATAGTTTGGATAGTTCAAAACCATATGGCTCAGAGTTATGTATTCCGTTACAAAAAAGTATCAGAATCAATATGGTCTGAAGTTGCATCAACTATTAATTTTAGGATGCTTGATGGCTTAGCTGCTGATACAGAATATGAAATTCAAGTAGCTTCCGTATGTGGAGGAGTTCAAGGAGATTTTTCAACGACTAAAACTTTCAAAACTCAGGTAGCTTTAGCTTGTGAGGCTCCAACCACTATTAGTATTAATACAAATGGAATTTCAGCGAATTCAGCATCTGTAGTTTGGATGGTCCAAAACCATATGGTTCAAAGTTATGTAGTTCGTTACAAAAAAGTATCAGAATCAATATGGACTGAAACTGTATCTAATACTAATTTTAGAATTTTAGATGGTTTAACTACCGATACAGACTATGAGCTTCAGATCGCTTCAGTGTGTGGAGGAGTTCAAGGAGGTTTTTCAACGACTAAAACTTTCAAAACTCAGGCAGCCTTAGCTTGTGAGGCGCCGAAAACAATTAATGTTAATAATATTACGGCAAGTACAGCTTCAGTAGTTTGGCTGGTTCAAAACCATATGGCTCAGAGTTATGTATTTAGGTATAAAAAAGTATCAGAATCAGCATGGTCTGAGTATGCATCTACTATTAATTTTAGAATACTTGATGGCTTAGTTGCCGATACAGACTATGAAGTTCAAGTAGCTTCAATTTGTGGAGGAGTTCAAGGAGATTTTTCAACTTCTAAGACTTTCAAAACCCAAGCAGCTTTAGCTTGTGAAGCCCCGAAAACTATTAATGTTAATAATGTTACCGAAACCACAGCTTCTGTATCTTGGATGGGACAAAACCCTACGGTTCAGAGTTACGCCGTTCGTTACAGGAAAGTGTCAGAATCAACATGGACTGAAACTAACGCTTATTATAATGGAATCAATCTAAGTAGTTTGAGTGCTGATACAAATTATGAACTTCAAGTAGCTTCAATTTGTGAAGGAGTTCAAGGAGATTTTTCAACAGTTAAGACTTTCAAAACTCAGGCAGCTTTAGCTTGCGAAGCTCCTAGTGCTATTGGAGTAAATAATATTACACCCAATATGGCTAGAGTATATTGGGGAAATCCAAGCAATGTACCTCAAAGTTATGTAATTCGTTACAGAAAAGTATCAGATTCAACATGGGTTGGTACTGTATCTAATTTTGCTAATACTAGAGATTTGGTAAGCTTAAGTGCTGATACAGAATATGAGGTTCAAGTTGCATCAGTATGTAATGGAAGTCAAAGTAGTTTTTCTGCTTCTCAAAATTTCAAAACTAAAATGTCAGTACCTTGCGCAGTGCCTAGCAGAATTGAAATTAATTCTGTTACAGAAAGTTCTGCATCTATACGTTGGAGAGATCTAGGTTATGTGGCTCAAACATTTAAAGTTCGTTATAGAAAAACTGCAGAATCAGCATGGACTGAAACTACAGCTTATTATGACGGAATCAACTTAAATGGATTGAGTCCCGATACAGAGTATGAGATTCAGATCGCCTCAGTATGTTTTAGCGGTGACCAAAGTGATTATTCTACTTCAGTTAATTTTAAAACTACAACAACACCGGTAATACCATCTTGTGATATTCCAGAAGATCTAAACAGTGATAATATTACAACTAATTCGGCTACGATAACTTGGGACAATGATAAGCCTTTAGCTTCGAGATATACTGTTAATTACAGAAGAATACTTCCTAATGGGGATACTACGACTTGGGCTGTGAGAACAGTGTATACCAAAAGTATAGACTTGACAGGCTTAGCAGCTGATGTAGAATTTGAAGTTAGAGTAAATAAGTTTTGTAATAATAATGGTAACTTGACGATTAGTGATATGTCTCCTATCTTTAGTTTCAAAACTTTAGCTAACAGTAACCAGGCAACTACACGTATGGCTAATGCTAAAGACGCGATTAAATTATACCCTAACCCGGTAGTTGATGTGTTAAATGTAACAAATGTTCCAGATAATACTGCTTATAAAATTTATAATGCATCTGGTTTAGAAGTAAATGCTGGAAAAATTAATAATAACAAGATTAATGTTTCTCATTTAATGCAAGGGAATTATATTATCATGATTGAACAAGGGAAAGATTTATTCAGATCTCAATTCATCAAAAGATAATACAGAGTATTTATTTTTTTAATTATGATATGCCCTCAGATTTTTCTGAGGGCTTTTTTTTGATTTAAATTATTGATTATTAATTTTTATTTAAACTATTGAATGGGACTTTCATATCTCGTTCAAATAGCCTAATTTTGCAAAGAAAGTAAAGATGTCTATTCATAACAAAATTGTAGAGGCAGCCATCACTTTCGATGACGTTCTTCTAGTTCCTTCTTATTCAGAAGTTTTACCTAACCAGGTTTCATTAAAATCAAGACTTACCGATAAAATAACGCTGAATGTTCCGATAGTTTCTGCTGCAATGGACACAGTTACTGAAGGTGACCTTGCTATTGCTTTAGCAAGAGTCGGAGGTTTAGGTTTCATTCACAAAAACATGACGATCGAAGAGCAGGCTGCACAGGTTAACCGTGTAAAGCGTTCTGAAAACGGAATGATCTCAGATCCTGTTACCCTTTCAAAAGATCATACTTTGGCTGAGGCTAAAGAAACGATGAGCAGATATAAAATCTCAGGTTTACCGGTTGTAGATGCTAATAATGTATTGATCGGAATCATCACCAACAGAGATGTAAAATATCAGGAAAACCTTGATATGAAGGTTGAAGAGATCATGACGAAAGAAAATTTGATCACTTCTGATAAAAATACCAACTTAGAAAAAGCTAAGGAAATTCTTCTTAAAAGCCGTGTTGAGAAGCTTCCAATCGTAGATTCGGAAAATAAATTGGTTGGTTTGATTACCATTAAAGATATTGACAATCAATTAGAATATCCAAATTCCAATAAAGATCAAAAAGGTCGCCTTATCGTAGGTGCCGGAGTTGGTGTTGGAGAAGATACAATGGCTAGAATTGAAGCTTTAGTAAAGGCAGGTGTTGATATTATTGCTATTGATTCTGCACATGGACATTCTATAGGAGTTCTAGATAAAATCAGACAAATCAGACAAGCGTATCCGGATTTAGATATCGTAGGTGGAAATATCGTAACTGCTGAAGCTGCTGAAGATTTAATTAAAGCAGGAGCAAACGTTCTTAAAGTAGGTGTTGGTCCTGGTTCTATCTGTACAACGAGAGTTGTTGCAGGAGTTGGAGTTCCTCAATTATCTGCTATTTACAACGTTTACGAATACGCTAAATCTAAAAATGTTACTGTAATTGCTGATGGAGGTATTAAACTTTCAGGAGATATCGTAAAAGCTATCGCAAGTGGAGCAGGGGCAGTAATGCTAGGTTCTCTTTTAGCTGGAACTGATGAGGCTCCGGGAGAAGAAATTATTTTCCAAGGTAGAAAATTCAAGTCTTACCAAGGTATGGGAAGCCTTTCTGCAATGAAGAGAGGTGGAAAAGAGAGATATTTCCAAAGTGAAGCTAAGAAATTCGTTCCGGAAGGAATTGAAGGTAGAGTTCCTCATAAAGGAAAATTGGAAGATGTAATTTTCCAATTAACAGGAGGTTTAAGAGCCGGAATGGGATATTGTGGAGCTAAAGATATTGAAGCTTTACAAACAGATACCAAAATGGTAATGATCACAGGAAGCGGATTGAAAGAATCTCACCCTCACGATGTTATCATCACGCAGGAAGCTCCGAATTATTCTTTATAAGATCATTTTAAGTTATAAATAGTCCTAAAATTGATTATTTAATTTATCAAGCATGCATAAATCAGGATAGAAAATTATTTTCTATCCTGATTTTGTTTTATGAGTTCTTAGTTTTACACTATTTATTACTCATACATTATTATGTAAAAAAAAAATAAAAGCTTGGATTATTGTAATAATTGAGTTGCTAAAAGATATCATTCAAATCAAAATTACACTTTACAAAAATAAGAGTAGAGGTTGGATCTTAAATGAGAAATAACTCTAATAATACAATGCCAATTTACGTACAGTAAATAATATGAGATTTAGTTGTAATATCTTGATATATAGTGTTTTTATGTGTTGTAGTATATTTGTAGTAGCTGTTTTTTAAGCTATCAGTAATACATTTGTGTGAAACAAATTTATTGAAGAATCCTCAGGCAATTTAAGGTTCGTTTCCTGATTATAAATCTGGAAGTACATAAATTATTTACAAATTTTACATATGAAAAAGAATATTATTGTTTTAGCATTATTACTGAGTTCAGGTTTTGCTTTTTCTCAGGTCGGTGTTAATACTGTCAATCCCAAAGCAACCTTAGATATTGAGGCTAAAAGTGAAACAGGAACTACAACAAGTGTAGATGGATTATTAATGCCAAGAGTAGATCGGCAAAGAGCACAATCTATGACAGGTGTCGAGAATTCTACGTTATTATATATAAATGATATTACAACAGGAGCCCAGACTGGTACAGCTGCCAATATTGATGCTGTAGGATATTATTACTATGAAACCTTAAATGATGTATGGATAAAATTAAATAATTCGGATGCTCCCTCTTCTTCTGTAATTACTATAGGAAGTGGTGTTACGAGGGTTAATGCGAGTGGTCTAAGCGATGGTGTTTACAAGATTGTAGTCTCGAGTGGTACTTTATGTGGAAATAATACCATTATGGAATTTCTGATAAGTAGCTATTCCGGTATTGACAATGTCTCTATTGCAGGGATAAACGGTCTCTCTAATCAAGGTTCTAAACTTCCGACAATTAGTGAGCCGGATCGCACGACTACTGTTGTTACTTGGAATGGTATTCCGAGTTGCGCTGATGGTAGTGATGCTACAAATTTAGATTATACGATGGCTATACCTATGAATGGGATAGTAATTTTAACAAATAATGGTAATGTTATTAAAGATTATAAAATAACTGTTACAAAAATCAATTGAAAGTAGAAAATCTTATTGTACATTTTCTGATGGTGTTTTCTTATTAACTTTTATAAAGTTCAAAATTTTATACAAAGATTCCTTGTTCTAATATCATATTTTAAATTTTTGGTGATGTTAAGCATTAAATTGATAGAATATTAGTTAAAATTAGTCATTAGTATCCAAATACTTAGTAATGTCTCCTTAAATTAATTTTAACATAAATATAATATTGATGTAACAAACCAAAAAAAATGGGGACTTATTGTATATATTTTGATTGTTTTAACCAATTAAATGAATTTTTAAAGGGTTGTAACAACATTATGTAAATAATATTAAATTTGAATACGTTTAAATTAGAAAACAATGAAGAGAATTTTCCTTTATGGGGCGCTTGTGTTATCCGTTTCATTAACTGCACAACAACAAAGATGGTGTGGTTTTGATCAAACAATACAAGAACAGGACAAAGCTAATCCTGGATTAAGACAGACTTTTGATAAAATTATTCAAAAGGTTCATGCTGAAAAGAAGAATAATTCTTCTTCAGCGTTTGGGAAGACAGTGAATGGAGTGTATGAAATACCTGTGGTAGTTCATTTAATTTACCCGTCTGGTGCGGCAGTTGGAAGTACTTATAATAAAACTGATGCTCAAATTCAAGCTTGGCTTGATCGTGCTAATCAAATGTATGCTGGAACATACGCTTGGCCGGCTGCTGGTGTACCAGCTGATTTCGGACAGGCTCAAGTATTTCCTATCAAATTGGTATTGGCGAAAAGAGATCCAAACTGTAATGCAACAACAGGTATAGTAAGATATGATGGAGGAAATTTGGCAGGATATAATGCCTCTGGTATGGCTTACCAAACTGCTAGTGGTGCAAGTAGGGCGGCTATCAAAGGCTTGGCTCCACACTGGCCGGAAGCATCTTATTTTAATATTTATGTAATTAGTATGTTTGATGCTGATCCTACACCTAATGCAGGTTTAATGGGCTTCGCAGCATTCCCGAACAACCTTGATGCAAACTACGAATCATTCATGAAGTCAGGTGTTGTTGTAAATCCTCATGACACTACTTTCGCTCACGAATTCGGACATGCAATGGGGCTTTATCATACTTTCCAGGGTGGAACTTATGATGCTGTTCCTGGTGCTGCTGATTTCTGCCCGCCAACTACTGGTGTATGTGCAAGTGATGATGACGGGGTTTGTGATACAGAAAGAGCGGGAAGCGGTTATACATTATGGCCGGTACCTACGAATTCTCAGCTTAACCCTTGTACAGGTGTAAATTATCAAGGTGTACAATATAATATGATGAATTATTCTAACTCTGTTGCGCAGAAATTTACTTCAGGTCAGGGAGATAGAATTAATGATTTATTTATGTTGATCAGAAGTAGTTTAACAACTTCTAAAGGAGCTACAGCTTTACCTGCAACTCCGGTTGTTACTGGAACACCAGTTGCTGCTGCTTGTACGCCTCCGGGAGTTACTACTCCGGGAAGTTATTTGGTAGGACCAACTTCTGTTAAACTTGGACAGATTGATAATTCTTCAGCTGGATATTGGACTGGAGCGCCTTCTTATTATATTGATTATACTACACAAGCTTGTAGAATGAATAGCTATACAGAATTATTAGTTACTCAACAACAAACTCTTCAGGTTGGATTTGTAAATAATGACCAGTCAGTTAGAGCTTGGATTGATTATAATAACAACGGAACATTTGAAACATCAGAATTGGTTGCTACAGGTGATGATGTTGCTGTAGATGCTAACGGACAAGGGTTATTGAGTGCTACATTCACTGCTCCTGCTTCAGCGGTATTAAATACTCCTTTAAGAATGAGAGTTATTGCTGATGCTCCTAACAACCCTGCTACAATGACTGCATGTGGACAATTAGCTTATGGACAAGCAGAAGATTATACTGTAAAATTTGTTACTACTTTAGGTACTGCTGATGTAAAAGCAAGTGACAATGACTTTGTAATTTATCCTAACCCAAGTATTGCTGGAGATAAAGTATTTATTAAAGCTAAAAATGCTAAAAATCTAGACGTTACAATTTCTGATATGTCAGGAAGATTAGTGGCAACTCCATCTTTAACACAGGAAAGTAACGGAACTTTCAGAGTAAATCATAACCTTGAAAAAGGAGTTTATATGGTTCAGATCTCTAACGGGAAAGATACTAAAACTGCTAAATTGATTATTAAATAATTATTTTAAAATCAAAAATATCAAAGCCTCTATTTTATAGGGGCTTTTTTGTTGCCTTAAATATTTTGCTCTAATATTTTTGTTGAAAATTAAGCTATTCTTTATTTTTAAAACTAAAAAAAGCTTCCGGAATTCCGAAAGCTTTAATTATAAAAAAAATAGTGTTTTTATTTCTTCACGAATTTAAATTCATGAATTTGAGAATCTCTAGTATTTATCCTTAGTAAATAAACTCCCGAAGTTAATTGTGATACATTTATTTTTTTGCTGAATGCTTCTGATACTACCAGTTGCCCAGCCATATTATAAATATGAACAGATTCCGCTTTTTCAATACCTGAAATACTGATAATTTCTGATACCGGATTAGGGAAAATCTGGATTTTAGTTTTTGTAACGTCTGATGATGTTCCTAATGTAGAGGTATGAACATCTCCTGTCATTGTAGAGTTTGCTGATGTAAGGCTTCCTCCACATTGACCGGTGGTAATTGCTGTATTTTCAACCCAAGTACCAATTGTGTTGGCTGGCGGATTTACAAAAGCACTGTTTCCGGTAGAGTTATAATAAATAAGATTCGGACTAGCGAAAGTACCATTTCCTTCATCTGCTAAAAACTCCCATCTTGTTAAAGTATTGTTCCATTGAATTTTAAATTCGCAAGTTCCTAACCCTCCACAAGGTTGCCCGTCAACAGGTGTTGTAATGTAGATGCTTTTCCCATATGTATCAATTCCTGTTTTAGTAAAAGTGAAAACCTGGTCATCAAATAAATTATAACAGCCCTTAAACGTTATTGTCTGCGCAAAAGCTGAGCTTCCGAGCGCAAGACATAATAGAGATAAAGCTTTCATAATGTATTAAAATTGTGATGGGAAAACTCCTTGCAACGAAATAATACATTTCAAAGTAAGGAATGGTGGTCTGTTTTCGTGTGGTTGATTTCCTCCTGCGGGATTTACCATCGTAGACTTCATTGTTGTATTGGGAGTAGCATCTGAATATTCCTTATCTAATATTTTTGTATCTGCAGGAAGTGCGTTTGTTGGACTATTTTGGTTTCCTTCTGCCGTTACAGCATTCACAGTGTGTGAGTGAGCGGGCATTTGTGTTACTAATAAAGTAACAGATTCTGAACCACCAGTTTGTCCCATTGTATAAGTTGTAGGCCCACCCGGAGCCTGACCTTCGTGAACAAGCATTCTTCCTCTCATATCAGGTAGCGCAAAAGTAGTAGTTCCATTTCCTCCATATTGTGTGCCTAAAAGAGCAAAAAGTGCCTGGTTTTGTGAGATTGCTAATAATTGTCCGTTACAGGCTGCCCAGTTTTTAGGAACAAAATTATAAGGTACGAAAGCTATTTGTCCAAGAAAAGGTTCTGATGCTTGGGCTTTTAAGGTAGGTGTAAATGCACAGCTGATAAGCAGTGCGCATGCTAAAGTAAAGTTTTTCATGATAATCAAGTTTAGTGAAGTAAAGTTAAATAATATTTTACATATTTAGATTATTAAAATAAAAAACCTTTCAGAGTTAACTGAAAGGTGATATTGTATTAAGATAATTGTGTTATTTGTGTAAATTATCTTTAAAGTCTTCTATCCTGAAATCGGTGAGCGCATTTCCTTTTTCAATTTTTTCTTTGGCATAAAGTCGGAAATCATTTTCAGTTTTTTCCAGAAGATGATCGTAAGGACCAACGGCTGAAATTAACTTTACCAATACAGGGGAAATTTCAAGACATATAAAAAGTCCCATAATGAAAGCGGCAGCCAATCCAATAATAGCGGAATTTTTTCCTAATTCATCCAAAGCCTGAAGCCTTGCTGCAAAACCGTTGAATTTATCCTCGAAAGTTTCTGTTGATTTTCGTTCTGTTTCAAGGTTGGTATAAACTTTTGAAATTTCTTTATCCAAATATTCCAGTCGTGGCGAAATTTGTTTCTGATAATTTTCCAGATCTTGTCTTCGCTGTTCTTTAAGCTCCTGTTTACGTTTTGCATTTGGTCCGAAACCTTCTTTTCCGCTCGTTAAGCCTGATTGTTTTCCTAAAATCTCTTTTTCTAATTCTACAGCTGCAGAATCATATGATTTTTGATATTGAACAACCTTTTCGGAGATTTGTTTCTTTTCAGTTTCAAAAGGGCCACTTTGTTGAAGGATTCTTCCATTCATTTCACCTTGAAGCTGTTTTTTATTTCTCTGAATAATCGTATTCAATTGTTTATTAACTTCTTTCTCAAAAATTTTAAGTTCTAAAGGTTTAGAAATAATAATTCCCAGAAAGGTTGCTAAAATTAAACGTGGAATTGCCATCAAAATTTGATTCCACCATGTTCCCGTTTTTTTAATTGAAGAAACAATGTAACGGTCAAGATTGAAGATCATCAGTCCCCACAAAATTCCGAAACCGATGGATGCCCAAATATTGTCAAATACCGTAAACATTGCATAACCCGCCGAAAGTGTGGCAAAAACAGCAGTGAAAAGTACAATACCTCCGATGCCTGCGAACTTGTTCCATTCGCTCGGTGTTTTTCTTAGAATATGGATGTTTCCTCCGGAGCAAACCATCAGAAACTTCTGGAACCAATTTATCTTATGATTCACCTGATTTATAGTTTGTTGATTATTTTTCATTATTGAAAATTTATACAAAAGTAATACTAAAAATCGTACCAATGTTAAAGATAGTATTATGTTTTACCAAGTAAATGATTTTTGAAATTTAATTAATTGATAATCAATTTTTTATAGTTTTTATTCCAATCAGTGTGAAATTTATACAGCTTTTATGATTTTAAAATTTGCATTTTGATAAAAAAATAATAAGTTTGTGGCGAATAACATAACAAAAAGTATATAAATGAAGAGAATTATGATCTTTTGTGCATTGATGATTTTTTTTAATGCATTTTCTCAAGACCAACATAAATTTTGTGGTTTTGATGAAGTAATGAAGAAAATGGATAACCGATATCCGGATTTAAAGAAAAAAAGAGAAGAAACAGAAGCTAGATTAAGTAGTCTGGATCAGCGATCTTATTTAAATAAATATGGCGCAACAACTTCTTGGAATGGCTTATACACAGGACAAGTTTATGAAATTCCTGTAGTTGTACACGTGATTGAATCTCAGGCTACTGCAAATGCAAACTTGGCTTTAACAGATCAAGAAATCATAGATTGGATCGACAGAGCAAACAGAATGTATGCTACAACTTTTGGCAATGGTTTTTATGCTGAAGGTACTGGGCCAACTGGCGGTTCGGTAATACCTTTTAAACTTGTATTGGCTAAAAGATCTCCTAGTTGCGAACCTACAACAGGGATTGTAAGATATAATGGAAGTACACTTCCGTCTTATGATACTTATGGCGTAAAAATGCAGGGTAATAATGGAGTGGCAGATTATGCTATTAAAAGTCAATTGGCTCCACATTGGCCGGAAACTTCTTATTTTAATATCTATGTTGTAACTGGTTTTGATGGACAGCAACAATTATCTTACGGATTAATGGGATATGCTATGTTCCCTGACAGTTATGATTATAGCTATGAAAGCTTTATGAAAGTAGCTACAATTAAAAATACAAATGATACAACATTAACGCATGAGTTGGGACACGCATTTGGTCTTTATCATACTTTTCAGGGAGTGGCTTATACTAGCCAAACTGCCTGCCCTGTGAATAATAACTGTGCAACAGATGGCGACAGAGTTTGCGATACATCACCATCAAGAAGTATGTATGGAGTAGCTGTTCCTAATAATACGGCAACAGATCCATGCACAGGTGTAAACTATGACGGAACACAGTATAATGTAATGAATTATACTAACTCTAACCGTAAATTTACAGACGGTCAAAGAGATAGAGCGATAATGCTAATGATGGAGTACAGAAAGAGCTTACTGAATTCTACAGCAGGTAAAGATCCTTCTATTGTTATTCCTTCTACGGTTTCTGTTTTGGCGGCGCAGTGTAACCCTGCAGGAACAGCTCATCCAACCAATAATAATTTTGCAATCGGACCTTATAAAGTAAGTTTTGCATCTATAAATAGTACTACAAATGGATATGATTCTGATGAGGTTGCACCTATATATTATGCAGATTATTCTACAGCGACTTGTATAAGACCGGCCTATTTTACAGATATTAATTCAAACTCAAGTACTCCGTTGAAAGTTACTTACATGAACGGATTTAGTCAGGCTGATAAATTCAGAACAAAGGTTTGGATCGATTATAATAATAACGGTTCTTTCGAAGACGCAGAATTGGTTGTAAATAATACTTCGGCAACAAATATGGCGTCAGGAGCTTCAATAACATTAACCAATAATATTACTCCACCAGCTTCTGCTGTGAAAAATACCTATTTAAGGATGAGAATTGCTGTAGATGCAGCAACTTTTGCTTCAGCAGCGCTTCCTGATTTCACGGCTTGTTCGCAATTGCAGTATGGTCAAATGGAAGATTATGCAGTGAAAATTTTAGACGTGTTAGGTACTTCTGAAGTTAAAGATAATTCAGACGCTAAAATTGTGTATTCTAAAGGAGAAAACAAACTTACGCTTGTAGGGGGTAGAAACAATATATTTGGAGATTATCAGATTTATGACCTTAGTGGAAAGCTGATCCAAAAAGGAAATTCTAAAACAAATGAAGTTCAGATCAATCAAGAGTTGGTAAAAGGAGCTTACATCATTAATTATTCAGATAAAGATAAAAAAGGATCTAAGAAATTCTTAAATAACTAAATTACTAGAAGCCCTTTTTAATTAAAGGGCTTCTTTTTTATAATCAAATGACATGGAGAAAATTATAAGTATTTTATTACTGTGCATATTGATGACCAACTGTCAGTCTCAACAGAAAAAGAAAGAAGTCAAAAATAAACCTACAATATCCGTAAAAAGTGACGCCGAATATTTTTCAGGAACATGGAAGTTTGTAGAAAAAAATTATCTTGACGGAACTGAAAAAAAGATCTATCCACTTCATGAATGTATGAAAAAATATAATATTGTTTTCGAAAAAGAAAATGGAAACATGTTTTTAACTAAAAATTATGCTACAGGGAAAGATTGTACTATTAAAAGTTCTACAGGCAAAATTCCGGTTACAATAAATCAAAGTTCTTTTTCTTATTTGGATGCAGATCTAAAAAAACTTGAACAATATAAAATACTCTCAAAAAACAAATTTTCAATCGTTTATAACGATATTCTTGACGGCAAAGTGAGAGAAATTGAAGATGTCTATGAAAAGCAGAAATGATTTTTAAATTGATGATATTCAATTGTTTGGTTGTTTTAGTTTAAATAATCTTATCTTTAGTATCCAATCACAAAAATCTTCAATTATGAAAAATTTAATCGTACTTTCATTAAGTTCATTCCTATTATTAATTTCCTGTAATAAAGAGAAAACAATTGATGACGAATTAAAAGAGGCTGCAATCAGTATGAATAAGCTTACTCCACAGATTCTAAATGATGGAATAAGGCTTGATAGCGTTTCCGCAGAACCGAACAAGGTTTTTAAATATAATTATACATTGACTCAGGATGTAAAAGAAAATGTAACGGAAGAAGAGATCAATACTTTTAAGAAAGAAGCAAAAGAAGGAGCCGTTAATGCCATTAAAACATCTGCTGATATGAAGGAATTTCGAGATAATGATGTTACGTTGAAATATTCTTATTACGACAAAAACGGAAAACCGACAGCTGATTTTACTGTCACTTCCTCAGAGTATAAAAAGAAATAAATTTTACTTAAAATAATAAAAAAATCCGGATGCTTATTTCAAGCGATCCGGATTTTGTTTTAAAAAGCTGTCCCAACCCGTGTAAGATTTGTCACTGCTTATAGTTCCTGAATTAAAGTGATGACAAACCGCGACGGCCAATCCATCAGATGCATCCAGATATTTTGTTGGAAATTCTTTTAATTTTAATAAACTTTGAAGCATGCCTGCAACCTGTTCTTTGCTGGCATTTCCGTTTCCGGTGATGGCCATTTTTATCTTTTTCGGAGAATATTCTGTGATCGGAATATTTCTGTACAAACTTGCAGCCATCGCTACACCTTGTGCACGACCCAATTTAAGCATACTCTGAACATTTTTTCCAAAGAAAGGAGCTTCTAGAGCCACTTCATCGGGGTGATATTCGTCGATTAATGCCAAGGTTTTATCAAAGATATATTTAAGCTTGGTTTCGTGGTTCGGATATTTTTTTAATATCAATTCATGAATCGAAACCATCTCCATATTACCTTTCTTAACGGAAATAATACCAAAACCCATAATAGCAGTTCCGGGGTCTATTCCTAAAATTATTTTTTCTGAAATCATCACGTCAAAGATAGGACTTTCATTAATTCTTAACGATGAAAAAATTCAGTCGAAATATTAAAGTTTTACCAAAAACTTCTTAACTTAAACAAAAAAATAACTATGAAAAACGTAATGATCTTTTTTATGTTTCCGGTCTTTCTGTTTTGTAATTTTTTACAAGTGAAAGACTTAAAGGAAAAAGGTGTCGTTAAAAATGAGAATCCAGCAACCGTAAAAGACAGAATTGTTTATCTTTTTTTTAAAGTTGAAAAAAATAATTCAGGGGCAGAAAAAATAGTTTTGGAAGATCAAAAGATCATGGAAGGAAGATTAAAATCTAAACCATCTTTTGATATAAATTCAGCTAAAACAGGAGATTTTATTATTTCTTTAAATGATGCCAACGGAAAGGAAATTGTAAAGCAAATCGTTGGAGATCCATTAAATCCTGAATTAGAAAGATTTGGCGAAGAAGGATTAAGCAGAAATAAAGTTTCTCTTCAAAATGCAGAATTCAGCATAAGATATTCTCATTCCGAAGAAATAAAAGTAGTAAGAGTTGAGAAAGTCACAACCGGCGGAAACCAATTATTATTCACCCAAAAACTATAATCATGAAAAAAACTTTACTTTTCCTGTTCGCCAGCACATTTTGCTTTTCTCAGGTCTTCGATGTCGTTCCACTTTTGCAGAGCGGATCAAATGATAAGCGAATCAATATCGCAGTTTTAGGAGACGGATTTACGGCTGCTCAACAGACCAATTTTGTTTCATCCGCACAGTCTACGATTAACTATCTTTTTACAAAAAGTCCTTATACAGAATATAAAAATTATTTTAATGCTTACGGTATAAAAGTAATTTCTGCAGAAACGGGGGTAAAACATCCCGGGACAGCAACAGATGTTACTGAGCCAGTAATCCCGGTTTCAAATCCGAATAATTATCTTGGTTCTTCGTTTGATTTTGGCGTTCACCGATGCATTTACAGTAATTCTACAAATAAAGTTGCGCAGGTTTTAGCAGCCAATCTTCCGGATTATGATATAACCTATGTTCTTGGGAATTCTACAGAATATGGTGGATGTGGTGGAACGTACGCCTTTGCTTCATTAAATGCTTCTGCTAATGAAATTGTTGTTCATGAACTTGGACATTCATTCGGAAAGCTTGCCGATGAATATTGGTTTTCTGGTTCTGGTGAATCTCCAAATAAAACGCAGACCTCAAATCCAGCAACGATTAAATGGAAAAATTGGGTAGGTGTAAATAGTGTTGGAGTGTATCCTTACACAGAAAGTCCATCTTGGTTCCGTCCGCATCAAAACTGCGAGATGAGGTATCTGGACAGACAATTTTGTTCGGTATGTAAAGAACAAATTATTGAAAGAATCCATTCTCTGGTTTCTCCGGTTGATTCTTATACGCCTGCAAACAGCAGTTCTGTAAGTGCCAATACGAATGTGACATTTACGGTGAATGAAATTCTGCCAATTCCAAATACGTTGGTGAATTCATGGACATTGAATGGAGCTCCACTAGCTTCTACAAGCAATTCATTAATTGTAACTCCGAGCCAATTGAATAACGGAAATAATACACTCCTTTTTTCGGTGACGGATAATACAACTTTAGTAAATGTAACCGGTCACAGCACCGTTCACTTTACCAATGTAAGCTGGACGTTGAATAAGTCTACTCTTGGAACCTCAGAAATAAAAGCTGCAGAAAGAAGATTCAGTATTTATCCTAATCCGGCAAACAGTGAGTTTTATATTAAAGGGAAACAGGATTTTTCAAAGAATACCAAAGTTGTTTTATATGATGCTTCAGGTAAACTGATTCCAGTGAAGTATGAAATGAAAGACTCTTCAACAATATTTGTTGATATTAATAATTTGATCATCGGAACTTATACTCTAAGTATAACTCAGGATAAAGAATTAATCATTTCTCAAAAAATTATCAAAGAATAATTTTGATTAAATAATAAATTGAATCGGCTCACATGACCGGTTTTTTTTGTTTTATAATTGATTTATTCTAACTTTTTCTCAGCAATAGGAACCCATTTTCCATCATGGCGAAGTAGTATGATTTTATCAACTATGAATTTAGTTTTATATTCTATGTTCTTGTAAATTTCTAATGCTTTAAGATAATTATCAAAGCTTAAATCTCTATAACCAACCGTGATGTGAGGATTAAAATTATATCTGATGAAATTAAAATGCTGTTTAACTCTGTTGTAAAGTTCAGTTAAATGCTCATTATTTTCGGGCTTTACAAAAAGGACAGGGTTTTTATTTGGAAAACCGTCAAAACCATTTAATGTAATTTCAAACGGAGAAATGATAGTGTTAATTTTCTGAAAAGCAATATGAATATCTTCTTCTAACTCTATTTCTCTGGAAAAAGGCGGAAATAAAGTAATGTGAGCATCATTTTTTAATGCTTTTGAATTGTTATAGTTTAATGCTAAATCCTGCTTAAATATTTTCACCTCATCAATAATCTGTTGAGGTGGATAAATGGCTATGAAATAGAGCTTTTTCATAAGCCTAAATTAAGGTTTAAATTATTTTTAAGTCCAAATTTTCAAATAAATTTTGATACATAAGAAAATTATGCATAAGTTTGCTAAGTATAAAAATTCAGCATTGAAAAAAAATAGTCTTTACAAAGGAACTCTTCAGAATATCATTTTAAAACTGCTTGCAAAAGAAGTTAAGATGTATGGCTATCAAATTACCCAACACGCAAAAGAGCTGACAAAAGGTGAATTGGAAATGACAGAAGGCGCTCTTTATCCGATCTTACATAAGCTGGAAAGTGAAGAAATGATTGTTTCTGAAATTCAGAAAATAAACGGGAGAGACCGTAAATACTATCTTTTAACCGAAAAAGGTAAAAAGCAACAGGCTGTACAGGAAAATGAGATGAAAAATTATTTATTTAACTTAAACACTATTTTTAATATATGATAACCTTCTTTCAGGAAAGAGAAATTGAAAAATTTTTATTGGAAAAGAAAATTTCAGGGAATCTTTTAGCAGAAATAAAAGATCATATGGTTTCTCAGATTTTAGCAATTCAGTACAGTAAAAACCTCTCTTTTAATGAAGCTTTTGATAAGACAAAGCTCAATTGGCAGAAAGATCTGATTTTGGTAAGAAAGAATTTTTTCTCGAGACAAAAAATCACTAAAATTACCTATGAAATCGATAAAGCACAGAATAAGAAATTGATATTTAAATCAATATTATATGTCTTGGGTTTTACGGTTTTACAAATTTCGTTGGCTTATTTTTTAGACAAGAATATTTATTTTAACCTATTTGTAGTTTTTCTATTAGGTATTGCTATTTCTCCATTTGTTGTATTAGGAATGTATATTCAGCAAAAAAGATTGCAGACAAAAAATAAAAGTATTGTGATTAATAATTACATCCATCCCATATTTGCCTTCTTTATGGCATTCTCGCTTAATCAGTTTATTGATTTACCAACAAACGGACTTGGAGTAATTTACGATTACATTAATTTCAATTCTAAAACAGGTATTACAACAGAAATTTTTACAGCTTGTATGTTAAATAGTATTTTTCTTCTAACGTTTTTATTGATTTCAATTTTATCTCTAAAGGAAAATATAAGAAGATTAAAACAAGCTAGTAAAATTTATAATTAAAAACATACAAAAATGATGACAGCAGAGCAGGAAAAACAAATTACAGGCTATCTTATTTTTCAAAAATTGCCTTTGGATATTTTATTTGAAGTGAAAGATCATATGATTTCTCAGGTTTTGGAAATTCAATTTAATGATAATTTAGATTTTGATGAAGCTTTTCATAAAACCAAAAAATTATGGGAAAGTGAATTTAAGTTGACCAATTATTATGCATTTTATTCAGAGAAGATTCCTGTCATTGTAAAGAAGATTGTGAAAGAACGATATAATAGTATCCTCAAGAAATCATTTTTACTTGGATTAATTGCTTTTGGAGTTAATCTGTTATTAATTTATTTTTCAGATAGTACAGAAATGTACGCGTCATTTTTCAGGGCATAGAATTGTCTGTTTATACTTGCTCCTTTATTGGTATTAGTAACTAACTACAAAATGAGAAAGTATATTAAAAGAGATTTTAAATACAAAGGAAGATTGTTTTACACTATGTATCAGCAAAATATGG
>Ga0302167_10000278_pt1 | contig 26586 bp, 31 predicted proteins | sample I_Fen_N1_1_FD_193496 | JGI IMG/M metagenome (GOLD analysis project Ga0302167, IMG submission 193496) | Peat permafrost microbial communities from Stordalen Mire near Abisko, Sweden - I_Fen_N1_1 | ecosystem: Environmental > Terrestrial > Soil > Wetlands > Permafrost | place: Sweden: Abisko...
TTACTGCATCAACCAAAAAAAAACTTTAATAATGTAAATGTTAAAAGCTTTCCATAATTATCGAAATATGTTTTTGCAGCAAAAAAAGTAATTTATTTACGGTGAAATAACTCTTTAAAAACTTTATATTAAAAAATTGATTTATACAACACTTTTAAATATTGCGATTTTCCAGGGAATAGTTTTAGGCTTGGTTATTTTAAAATCTTCCCTCTTTAACAGTAATTCAAATAAATATTTAGCATACTTAATATTTACACTTTCAATTAAATTACTGACTCAGGTCTTTGAGATTCAAAAGGTCTTTACCTCCTATCCTCTTCTACGTATTATAGACAACATCGAGTGGGTATTTCTAATACCTGCTTTCTTATTCTTCTTTATTAAAAACAGGACTGATACTACTGGAAAAAGCAAAATAAAAAACTATTGGTATTTTATTCCATTTGCCTATTCCGCTGTCCTTAACATTATAAACGATCTTGATCATCTTGCAGGAATTTACACTATTCCTGAGTCAGGCATCGCTATATTACAAATACTTGGTCTTATTCATCTTGCTTTAGCTGTTACATTCATCCCATTCCTTCCGCTTTACTCTTATTTTATGATAAGATATTTAAAAGATCCGCAGGAAAAAAAATGGATACTTACTATATTAACAATTATTTCCTCAGTGCTGCTTGTTTGGCTTATTACCGCTTTAACCGGCTTACTTTTTGACTATGACATTACTTCTGCTATGAGTATTTTGGCTTTGTGTGCAACATTCATCATTCATTGGACAGCTTATATAGGAATTTACAAGTATAAACTGGCCAAAAACACAGATGCTATCTACAATTTTCTAAATAATGATCAAGCTTTTCCGTATGCCAATCTTCAAATTGTACCAAATAGTTCCCGACAAGAATATAAGGAATCTATCACTGCAGATAATATTTATTTTCAAAAACTGGAACTTCTTTGCAAAGACCAGCACATTTATACTGACAGTACATTAAACAGAGAAAAAGTTGCAGAAAAATTAGGAATAAGTGCAGGATATGTTTCACAAATTGTAAACACGATAACAGGAGACAACTTCGCCAATTATATTAATCAATATCGGGTGGAAGCTATCAAGAAAATGATATCAGATCCGGAATATAATAACTATAATTTATTGACGATGGGTTTAGAATCTGGATTCACTTCAAAAACGACTTTTTACAATGCCTTTAAAAAGGTGACCGGTCAAACACCCAATGAATACAAAAACAGCATCAAATAAGTCCCATTTTATCCATTTTTAAGCTTTTGAAACCTGTTCTAATTTGAATTATTTGAGTTTTGCACTTAAATAATTCAAATTAACTTTTTTATGAAACAAAAATTGCTAGTAGCTGTTATTACAGTTTTAGGATTTACAAGTGTTAATGCCCAAAAGATTAAATTTGGCGTTAAAGGAGGTTTAAACTTTGCCTCTGTCAGCGGAGATAATGCCAAAATTAAAGATGTCGTGACATCATTTAATTTTGGTGTTTTATCAGAAATTCCGGTTTCTGGGAAATTTTCTTTTCAACCTGAATTAATGTATTCCGGTCAGGGATATAGTTTCAATGATAATACAATTGCCTTAAGTTATCTGAACATTCCTTTAATGGGAAAATATTATTTAACAAAAAGATTGAGTGTTGAAGCAGGACCGCAAATAGGTTTTCTACTCGCTGCTAAAAATGAGAAGACAGATGTAAAAAACTCATTTAATACTTTTGATTTTGGTGTTAATTTTGGTCTTGGTTATAAACTTGACAATGGGCTTAATTTTAGTGTAAGATATAATCAGGGGTTGACTGATATTAATAATTTAGAGAATTCTTCCAGTAAAAATAAGAACAGTGTATTTCAATTGTCTGTTGGTTATTTCTTTTTCTAAAACTTAATAGTTTCATCGCTTTTTAAACTCTAAGACTTCTTGGAAACTAATAGTGTTTCTGAAGTTTGATTTGTACCCATTTTTACTTATTATTAGTTTTAAATCTGTTTAGTATTAAAAATTTAAATAATTAAACCAAAAATCCTTATTCAAAAAAGAAAAAAGGATTTTTATGATATTTACTGGTAATAAGTCTTACTAGTATAACATAAAGTTTGACATAAGTTTTAGAAGACCGTCTTATCTTTTTATAACCGAAAAATATCAGCAGCAATGTATCGTTGCTGAATATTATGACGCTAAATTAATGAATTAGTATAGTATAAAAACCCTATATTCTGAATCGATATAGAGGATTATAAACCATCTTAACTAATCAATGTCTGAATGAATTTTCTAATGATTTTAGAAAGATCGATAAGAAATAGTTATTTGTTATTAGAAAAAGATAAATTAAACTTCTATGAAAAGTCGGATCTTCTTGAATTGTAAGTGAAATGAATAATAAAGTATGTAAATCTAATTTCGATAAAATAAATAATGGAGATTATATACTTGAATGTACCTACTTAAAAAAATTAAATATGACTCGTTTTATAATTCGGTTGATTGTCCATTAGTAGCAAGAGTGGTATTTTATGTAAAAAAACTGGTAAATCAAAATATGTTGTCGCCATTAAGAATTAAGCAGGTCTGCACATAAGATTAATGAAGAAAGGGTTATATTTACTATCGCCATTGACAAAAAACCTAGTTGATTAAAATTGAAATATGAGAGATCTAATTATATCAAGCTTATTATTGCTGTTTAGCATGGTTTCCTGTCAGCAGAAACAAACGTCAGCTACAACTACTATTAAAAGTAAGGAAAATAGGAATCAGAAGATGCTTGACATTTTTCAGCAGGTGAATAAATCCGATCACAAACCCTTGTATGAGGTAGAATTCAGTCAGGATGCCTGTGGTTACGAAATTTTAATCAACGGTGTTCCCCTGCACCGTTATTTGCTATTTGGTAGTGTCAATGAGCAACGTATTCCGATTAATGATCATATATTGACCAGTGGAAAACAGGAAATTGTCATTCGCTTGTTTCCTCCTCAGCTTTCAGACCAAAGTTGGTCGCCGACACTTGTGGATGTGACAAAGTTTAAAATTAAAGTGATTCATTACGCCACTGATAGCCCTGAAGATAATCCTAAACAAGTATTTGAATTCAGTACCGATAACAAACCGGGAACTGAAAAATTCTTAGGCAGCGGTCAAAAGGTTTTTGAATTTAAAGGGACTTTTGATGCAGAAGTTCCTTATCATTTAGAAGGATGGCGGAATTCTAAAGACTTGAGTAAAGAGGATCCTGACAAACTCCTGAAGGAGGCAATTGCAGCTTACAATAATTTCAGAAATGTGCTGATCAAAAAAGATGTGAATGCCTATGCAGCACTGATGTATGATAAAGAAGTGGAATTGGCAAAAGCTTTTTACTGGTATACTCCAAAAGAGTCCAAAAAACGCTGGGATGAAATGAGTGCTACAGTCCGAGAAAAAAGGGAGATTTTACCATTAAAAGATTTTAAAATGGTGTTATATGCCGGTGGAAAAGTGCTCGCATTACAACCGACAAGTGAAATGTACAAAGATTACCTGTCAGCTATTCATGCGCAGACCGAGGATAATGATGTTCAGGTTTCTTTCCTGCTACATAAAAAGGCAGGAAGTAATGAACTGACCCCTATACGATAAGAACATGGTATAAAATATGGAGTTTTCTATAACCTCTAATAGATAACATTCTTTTTTTGATTCATAGTTGTAAGTACGGAATCAGTTCAATTTATATCAGAGGATTGGGTTTGGATGATAACTTGTTTCATATAAAAATAAACGGTAACATTATTACATAGAATATTTTAGATCATCTTCTAAATTGGAATGGATTAAAAATGATTCGGATTTACAGCATTTGATACCACAGTATCCAATTTAAGTAATTAGGACGAATACAATGTAGCGCAAGGGTACTAAACTACTCTCTAGTCCGAATTGAGCCAGCTGATCCACCATAGGTATAGTCTTCAATCCCAATTCAGTCCAAGATGATAAATTACATTAATTTTGAAAGAGAATATCATAAAAATGGAATATAAAAATATTTCTGAAAAAATAATTGAATTGCAAAATGCTGACCTACGGCTAAGGAATAAACTTATTGCCAAAGGAGAATTAGGGGATGGTTATAATGAAGAAATGGCAAATCTCCATAACAGAAACGCAAATGAATTAGATATAATTATCAGCAAAATTGGTTATCCTACAATTGAAAAAGTGGGTACTGAAGCTTCAGATTCTGCCTGGCTCCTTATTCAACATGCCATAGGAAAACCTGACTTTATGAAAAAATGCGCTAAACTATTAGATAAAGCTGTGCAAGAAAATAAGGCAGACGCAAAACATTTAGCTTACCTAACCGACCGAATAGCTGTTTTTGAGAATAAACCTCAGACTTACGGAACCCAGTTTGGCTGGGATGAAAATGGTCAGCTAAGTCCAAATTTATATGAAGATCTAAATAAAGTAAATCAAAAACGGAAATCTATTGGGCTTAACACTTTGCAAGAACAAACAAAAATAATTCGCCTACAAGCCGAACAAGAAAACCACAAAGCACCTCAAGACTTGAAATACTGGAAAAAAGAAATGGAAAACTGGAAAAAATCGGTAGGATGGACAAAATAAAGATAAAAAAACAGGAAGCTGATAATAAAATAAATTTTTAGCAAATATACATCAAAGATCAAAAGCAGGTAAAGTGTTTGTAAATAAGGGCTTTACAACCATTTTGTGATTTTTTGGTATTGAGAAGAAAAGCAATTGAAAGGAATTTAGGTATACTGGTTTCTTATTTTTTTGTAGTTTATCCCCTGAAAACAACCATAACATTTTATCTATTTTATGAAAAGAAACTTCATCAATCAAAACGAACTATCAGATAAATTTTGGAATATAGAATATTGTCGAACTATCCAAAAAATAATATTTGGAAAAACCGGAACAAAAGGCAGGGAAACAGTCAAAGAATTTACCGATGAAAAAGAATGCATCCGTGAGTCTGAAAAGTTGATCAACCAAAAGATAAAAAAAGGATATCTGGAAATTCTGGAAAATGATGAAATTCCACAGAAAAAAGAAATTTCAGAAAATGAAAAAGCAGATATTTATTTCTGGGAAGCCATTGAAAAATCCAATAAACAAAAGAAAGCCAATTGGAGCGAATATGACATAGATGAACACTTGGAAAATTTAACAGCCTACCTTTCTAAATTTGGCAAAGAGAGACTTATTCTTTTTGAAAAAACCCTTCAGGAAAAACTGAATAAGCTATATACCGCAGAAATTGCTGAACTTTCGATTATTTTTGAATGCGAATTCAGCCTGTCGGATGGCACTTATGTTTTTAACGACCACCTTTCTGATGATGGATTCATTTATTTCCGCTGCTGGCTTTTGTTAAAAGGAAAAGAATTTTTTGAGGACATTGAAAAAGATATTCAGTCATTTGTAAGCGGAAAATACAACTTTAACATTGGTGACTGCTGGGGAGAGGGACTTCTGTATGTGTCTGATGAAGCATACTCAGAAAATCATGATAATGAAGATGAATCAGAAATAAGAGATGCTGTTGACACACTGTATCCGGATAATCATTATGACAGCATGAATCGGCAGATGAACCGTGAACCAAAAGGAGGAGCTGAACTGCAGAGAATGTATCCGGAACTGGTAAAAGAAATTTGTGAACTAAGAATTATGTAACTGAATTGATCAGTTTTTTCAATAATATATTGAAAAAAAACAGCTTTAGCATGTATTTAAATGAATCTCAGATCAATATTAGTAGAAGATCCTGGGCATATAATGTTTAAAGTGTACTATTGGTATACTTTAATGTCCATAGCTTATGACTCTCGAAATGATAAAAATATGTTCACAACCAATAAAAGTTTAAAGATTCGAAGCCCGAAAATATAAGGCGTACAGACAAGTACTCACGTAATTCGTGGACTCTTTGCTCGGAAAATCGCTACAATATTGGTCATTCTATTCGCTTGCGTATATAAAAAATCTGTATTCAAGCGCATTATTGTTGATGGAAAAATAGCTATTTTTACGTCATATCAGATTTAGTCAACGGAACAATTCATTATGAAGAAAGTAGCTTTTTTCACAGATACGCACTTAGGCCAGGAGGTTTATTTAACAAATGATGGTTTAGGTTCAGAAAAAATGATCTATCGGGAAGAGCCTGATGGACATAAAGAGAATTTTAGAACTGTTTTAAATGATATTGTTGGAAAAGGAATAAGCGAGGTTGTATTTGGTGGTGATATCGGCTCAAAAGAGTCAAATAAGTACTTCTTTGATACCCTTCTTGAATATAATATTACACCTAGAATTATTCTCGGCAATCATGATTCTTGTTCAGAAGTTTCAAAGTATTTTACTCCCGATTTTACAGGAGATGGACAGGAGATGATAAACGTACAGGAAGACAACTTTTATAAATATATTTATTTGGATACATCTTCGAACGCCATTACTGCCGGGCAGTTTGCATGGTTCAAGGAACAGCTACAGACTTCAAAGAAGATTATCATTTTTTCTCATCATCCTGTCTTGGAAATCAATACACCAATCGACCATCTTGGTGCCGCTCTGAATAGACGGGAAGAAATAAAACATGCTTTACTTCAGATCGAAAATGAAGTAACTATCTTTTGCGGACATTACCATATGGAAGATGTGAAATCTGAAAACAATATAATCCAATATTCAACCCTTGCCTGTTCCTATCAAATAGAAAAGGCTGTTAATAACGTGATTATTAACGATCAGCTATTTGGATATAAAATAATTACAATAGAAAATAACAGTATTAGCACAGCGTTAATCGCTTTTGCTAAATGATTGAAGGTTATATCAAAGTGGGGTAACCGTAAAGGTTTAAATTTTCTTTTGAAGACATTAATATGGTACTTCATCTTCCAGAACACGATCATCATATTGATTTTACCTTGTTTGAAATGTGCCATCAATAGGTTGATTGGCATTAAAATTTGGATCATGAGCCGTTCTAACCAAAGTATAGACTCTAAAATCAATATCAGGATAATATTTTAGCAATGCTCTCCAAGCTGCTCGAGCTGTTGCACCAGTAGTAATAAACCAAAAGGTTCTAATTTGCCTTCTTATAAAGCTATCGCACACTTCAAAAGTATCTTTTACAGCATCTCATCTTTGGCTAGAAACTTAAGTGGCTGTTTGGCTTGTAATTGTTTCATTATAAAAGAAAATTTATTACCCACTCAATAACGTCAGTCTGTGAAAAACCACCGTTTACTTAATCAAAAATAGCGAAATAACTTCAATAAATTGGATGAGAATTAGTATATTAAATGATACCATACATCATCAGACCCGACCGCAACCAGATGTTTTTCAATAGTTTACAGCAAAAAATTTAAATGAACAGCATTTGAATTTTGTTAGATTTCTGACTTTTTCTATGCAGGTAATCATTCAGGCAGGCAAAAGGAAAACTGTAATCAATTCCTTGAAGACATTAAGAAAGAACATTGATGAAAGCTTGAAATATTTTTGTGGAGGGTTTGGAATCCCTGATTCCGGATACCCAAAAAGATTTTTTTCAGCAGTGACCACGGAATATATTTGCTATAGAAAATCAGGTAGCCTCATATGGAATTATAGAAGTTGGAACATGACTAGTATATAGGCGATTCATCATGTGAAAATTACGATGCATAAGAAATTTGTATCACTGAATATGGTTGTAAACCCTCATCCGCATTATCACTATTAACACTTGCAAAAGAGAATTTGGCATTTGTCTTAATCTAAATTTGGTCAATATTTGCGACAATTTGTTTAACCAGAAAAATAACGCTAATTTAGCCCGAAACCTCTTATAGCAAAGGGAAACGCTGTACGTTATTACAATAAAACTTCGATAACTATAAAATGAAAAAATTAACATTATTACTTCTTACATTATTCATCACAAATTTCAACTATGCTCAAAACAGAGTACTTGACAGTTTGGTTCAAAAGAATGGTTTTCCTTTCCAAACTGATAAAAAGATTGCATTTCAGGGAAAAGGATGGGATGTTTTGCTGAGTGAAATAAAACAATCGAATTCTGTATTGTTGGGAGAAACTCATTTTACAAACGAGATTCCTTATTTTACCAATGCCGTTATCAATGAGGTTAAGTTTGACAATTATTTTCTTGAGGTTGACCCTTATGCTGTAGATATCATCGAAACAAAAGTTAAATCTCTGTCTGATGAAAAGCTTAATTCTTTTGTTAAAGAATACAGCACGAACTTTTCTTTTTTGGAATATGAACCAGAATTTGATTTGTTTAAAAATTTAGTTAAAGGTAAGACCAAAATATATGGTGTCGAACAAATCAGCATTTTTGCAGACCAAATGATCATTTCAAGTTTAAAGGAAACTTCAAAAAACAAAAAAGCGATTGAGATTTATGAGCAAATGCTTCATAATTCCAAACTAATTGCGGGTAAAGAGGGTCTTGAAAAATACTACCTGTTATCCGAAGATTGCCTTCAAAAAATAGATTCGCTGTTGGCTTTAAAACTTTCTGACAAAGAGCGAAAAGAAGTTGAAGACTTACAGTTAAGCAGAGAGATCTACGTTAAAAGAAGTCATCCGCTAAGGATTCAACTGCTGAAAAATATCTTGCTAACGCAATTGCCTGATTGGAAAAACAAAAAAAATCTTTTCAAATTTGGTGCAGTGCACGTACCAAAAGGAGAAACCATCTTAACAAAAACGGATATATACGATATTGGCAATTTAATCTCTAATATCGAAGAGGCAAATTATAGGAAATCGTTACATATAATGCTCATTGGAAAAGGAGACGAAGATGATGACACTAGTTTCAAATCTTTTCTAAATGTGACAAAAGATGACCAATGGCACTGTTTTGATTTAAGACCTTTAAAGAAATCTATTTTACAAAACAAACTAAAAGTAGATGACATCTACTTGTCGCGAGTTATAAAAGGTTATGATTATCTTATCTACATTCCGAAAGTCACTAAAAGTAAAGAAATTTCGATAAAATAACAGTGTACAGGAATGGTTGTACAAAAAGCAGTGACCCCACGCCAGTGTAAATTGAGCTTGATAGAACGTAATTATTTTTAGATTTTTTACTTGATTATTTTTAAGTTAATTTCATTGAGTTTATCCAAGACTTTTTTATCTGGAACGCCCGATAATTCCAAGGCAAAAGATTCCAATTTTGCTCTCAGAGGATAAATTTCAAAAATATCAGCTTCTGAAAACTGCGCCAACCGATACCCTTTTCTCGGTTCTGAAATAACAATTACTTCCCATTCCAATTGCTGAAGTGTATCTCTCAGTGGTGTTCGACTAATATTTAGTAATTCTGTCAATTGTACTTCCCGCATCGGTTCGTTAGGCAAGATTTTCCCATCTATGATCAATTGCCACAATGCTTTTATTATTTGACTTTTTAAGGATTCTTGTGTTATCATATTCAAACTGCATATTATATACAATATGCAGACCTAATGATTTTTACTGGAATTAAAGCCATCGCAGAAATTATTGTTGGTTTTGGCAAAATCAAATTTGAATTTTCAACTGAAAAGCTAGCTAAAGCCCGTTCCTATTGATATTCTAAATAATTTAATCAAGTGATTAAGATTATTAGTTATTTATTTCTTCAACACTTCCTCAATCTTAAAAAGCATCTCTTTTGCGTTAGTATTTTCAGGATTTAATTCCAAAGATTTTTCATAATTCAGTTTTGACAATTCGAATTGTCTTTTATTAAAATAACCTTCTGCCAAACTATCAAACGCATTGAACGATTTCGGATTTTCCTTTACATTGAATTCGAATACTTTAATTGCGTCGCTCAATCTATCGCTATTCATTAAAGTATATGCAACATTAATCAAAGCATCTTCAAAATTTAATGTCGGATTTTTAATTTTTAATGAATTGTAAACCTGTATAGCTTTGGTATTATCATTTTTGAAAAATGCACTTGTTATTTCTTCTTCAGCCCATAATTTTTTATCAATCAATTTTTCATCAACAATACCGGCGATATGGTCGATGACTTTATCTTCAATATGAAAATATTTGTATCCGTTTGAAAGAAAAATAATTGTTAAATCTTCATCTGTAAATTTCCTGAATGCAGTCATATAACCACCGCTAAAGCCCAAAGAACTGATATTATTTGTCGAATATTCGCTCCAGCCGTTAAGAAATTTATCTTTTTTATTCTTAAAATCGAACGGGGTCCACATTATTTTTTTCGTTTCTTGATTTAAAAGATTGCCTTTATCCAATCTTTCATTCCAAGCTATAAATTCTTTAAGAGTCAAATTCAATCCACTTCCTGAATTATGAATTTTTCCGTGGTCTGCATTAAACCTTTCGTATTTTTTATTTTTAAAATTATAAACGTGATGAACCACTCTGTTAGGAATAAGCTCTGAAGAATTTGCTGAAAAGACTACGCCTTTTCTCACATCAGGAAACTGATTTTTCAACACATAATCCTCAAATGAAGAGCCTGATACTTTCTCGATAATTCTTGTAAGCAAGCTATAATTGGTTTGGTTATAACTGTAATGGTCTCCAATTTCAAACTCTATTGGTTTTTTGTATAATCTTGTCCATTTTTCGTTTTCATCTAAGGAATATGGAATATCTTCAAATTTCACAATATCTGGTAAACCAGAAGAATGCGTTACTAAATTTTTAATTTTGACTTCCTGCCATTCTTTAGGAAGATTATCCAAATACTTAGAAATCTTATCATCTAATGATAGTTTATTTTTCTCAATCAACTGAAAAACAGCAACTGTTGTAATTAATTTTGTTGTAGAATACAATCTGAAAATACTATTTTGATTGACAACCGTATTGTCTTGTATTGAACTTTTCCCATAATATTTCTCGAAGATAATATTCCCGTTTTTTATGACTGCAACGGCTGCTCCTGGAATTTGATTGACTTCAATTGTTTCTTTTAAATAATTATCAATTTCATCTTTGTAAATTTTCTGTGAAAAAATATTGATTGTTAAAAGTAAAAAAAGGATGAAGATTAGTTTTTTCATTTTTATAAGGTTTCGAGTTTCATTTATTTCTCGATTACTATGATGACAAATTTAAGAGACATTTTGTTACATCTCAAAGAATAATTAACAAAACTCCGAGCAACGGATCTCCTGATATAATCAATAAGCAATTCAACGAAATGATGTTATATTCACGATGAAAAAATCGTACTGCAAATTTGTATCTTTGAATAGCTGTAAACCTACATCCACATAATCATCGTAATGGATATTGAACAAATACTAGATAGGATCTATCCCTTGTCAGAATCTTCTAAACTGATACTAAAAAGTCAGATCACCGAACTCAACTTTCCTAAAAACCACGTGATTATCCATCAGGATAAAAATGAAAAAAATTTTTACTTTATCAAAAATGGAATCGCCAGAACGTATATTCAAAATGATGGCGATGAAACTACATTTTCCTTTGGGAAAGAAGGAGAAACCATCATTTCTTTCAAAAGTTATATTGCCAATGAGAAAGGCTATGAGAGTGTTGAAGCGTTGGAAGATTGTATCGTTTACAAACTCAACACACAAAACCTGCGAAAGTTATACAGTGAAAATATAGAGATCGCCAATTGGGGTATTAAGTTTGCGGAAGATCTGCTTCTAAGGACAGAAGAAAGATTGCTGGCAAGACATTTCGGAAATGCTGCCGATCGGTATGAACTTCTGCTAAAAAACTATCCAAACTTATTACAAAGAGTTCAACTAGGATATATTGCCTCTTATTTAGGGATCACACAAGTGAGTTTAAGCCGCATCAGAGCTAACATAAAATAGTATTGTTTTTTTATCATTTGTTAAATTGTTACTGATTTATAATGGGGAGTTTTGTCTACAGAAAAATATAAGAACAGACAAAATGCAAGATATACAGTTAAGAAAAGCAGAAAACAAAGATTTTATTAGCCTACAAAAAATTGGAAAACTCACTTTTTCCGAAACATTCGCTTCAGACAACAGTGAAGAAAATTTGAGAACATATTTGGAAACTGCATTCTCAACGGAGAAAGTCAAAGCTGAACTATCGGATGAAAATGCTGAGTTTTATTTTGCAGAGTTTGAAAATGAAATTATCGGTTACTTAAAGGTAAATTTAGGAGATTCACAAACTGAAATCAAAAGTGAAAAAGCACTTGAAATTGAACGGATTTATGTGTTAAAAGAATTTCACGGAAAAAAAGTCGGTCAAATGCTATATGAAAAAGCTATTGAACTTGCTAAAGGTATCAATGCAGATTTTGTATGGTTGGGTGTTTGGGAACAAAACCCAAGAGCAATTCGTTTCTATGAAAAAAATGGATTTAAAGCATTTGACAAACATATATTCAAATTAGGAAATGACGAGCAAATTGATATTATGATGAAACTGACGCTGGAAAATTAGTTGCTGATACTGCGCTAAAAATAGTTCATAAATTCAAGCCACCTGCGAGCTTGCTAAAATATCAAATCACTACAAACAAAAAAATGAAGAAAATCGGATTAGTTGGAGGAATAAGCTGGACATCGACGTTAGATTATTACAAATTTATTAACGAGGGAGTCAATGCAAAATTAGGTGGATTAAATTTTGCCGAGTGTATGATCTACTCACTGAATTTTGGAGACATCTATACTCAAAGTTGGGACAATTCATATGATCTGTTGCTTAAGGCCTGTGAAAATTTAAAGAAGAGCGGAGCAGATGGAATTGCTTTATGTGCAAACACTGCACATCTTTATGCTGACAGACTTCAACGACAGATCAATTTGCCAGTGATCCACATCGTTACAGAAACAGCCAGAACAATCAACATAAATGGGTTTAAGAAGATCGGACTCCTAGGTACAAAGTTTACCATGGAGATGGACTTTTACAGAAACAAGTTTGAATCATTTGGTCTTGAGGTATTGATCCCTGAAAAACCTGAAACCCGGGAATACATCCAATACACCTTAAGAGAAGAATTGGGCATTGGATTTATTAACCCAGACACAAAGGAAAAGTATAAAGAAATTGTAAAAGATCTGGTAGACAGAGGAGCAGAATGTATTGTGCTGGGCTGTACAGAAATACCGATGTTAGTAAGCCAGGACGATTTTGAAATCCCTGTGTTTGACACTACAAAAATCCATTCACAAGCTATTGTAGAATTCATAACTTCTTAATATAATTGCGAGTCCAGCTAAAAAGAGTTTTACAAAAAACAAACAATTGAAAACATGATAAAATTTGCCTACACAATCCTATATGTTCAAGACGTCACAAGATCAATCGATTTTTACGAAAACGCATTTGGATTTACCCGAAAATTTGTAACGCCTGACAATGACTATGGTGAACTTTTGGTTGGGGAGACAACACTTTCCTTTGCTTCCACTGCATTAGCAAAATCAAACTTAAAGGAAGGTTTTATAGAAAGCAGTTTGACAAATAGACCATTTGGAATCGAAATTGGTTTTACAGCAGACAATGTAGAAGAAACAGTTTCGACAGCTGTAAATGCAGGAGCAACAATCGTTGAAAGTCCTATAACAAAACCGTGGGGGCAAATTGTTGCCTACGTCCGAGACATTGACGGATTTCTAATTGAGATCTGCACGCCAATGAGCTAACAAACTAATTCAGGCAATCAATTGCTTTATTCAAGAATCTGAAGAAATTTTAAAATGAAGAATAATAAATAATTTTTGGCATTTCAATTAAACGAGTGTCTGAACTCCAAAGGCGAAACATTTGTCTTGGTCTTGAAAAGCTTGCTGAACGACTGTGAGTGTTCAAAGCCTAACCCAAAGGCAATTTCCGAAACGGAAAGATTTGTCGTGGATAGTTTTTCTTTAGCTTTTTCTATGATTGCGTTCTGAATGTATTGTTGTGTATTTAGTCCTGTCAATGAACTTAACATATCACTCAGGTAGCGTTGAGACAGCTTTAATTCTGTACTGATATATTTCACGGATGGCAAACCGTTTTTCAGACTGTTTTCTTCGTCGAAATAATTATTTAAAAGCCTATCCAAAGAGGTAATAATATCATGATTAACTGCTTTCCTGGTAATAAATTGTCTGTTGTAAAAACGGTTGCTGTAATTCAATAACAATTCTATCTGCGACACCAAAACATCCTGGCTGAAACCATCAATATTGTTTTCTAATTCATTCGCTATTGTAGCAAATAAATTGGCTATAATTTCTTTTTCTTTTGCCGATAAAAACAAAGCTTCTGAAACATCATAAGAGAAAAAGCCATACTGATTGATTGTTTTTCCTGATGGATAATTTCTGATAAAGTCCGGATGAAAATACAAAGCGATCCCTTCATAGCTTTCTATTTCTTCCGGTGGAAAAACAATTTGTTTCGGCTTCAAAAATGCCAATCCGCCTTCTTCAAAATCGTAATAGCCTTGTCCGTATTTTATGTGTCCTGTAAATGTAGGCTTAAAAGAAATTTTGTAAAAATCAAGACTTACTTTTTGTCCTTTTGGAAACCTATCTATCGAAACATTATTGTAGTCAACCAAAGCGATCAACGGATGCAGTGGCGCAGGAACTCCCAGCATACGCACCAGTTGGGATATACTGTTAATTTGATTGATGTTAGATGATAGCTGCATTTTCATTTACTAATGTAATCAATTTTGTTTTGACGGACGAATGACAATGTCGCCAATTTCAACATCGTCTGGTTGGCTTATTGCATAAATTACAGCGTTAGCTATGGCTATGGGATTGATGGCTATTTGTTCCATTCCTTTTTGAATGGCTGTTTTTATTTCTTCGTTTTTGATGTTATTCGCAAAATCTGTTTTCACAAATCCGGGCGAAATTCCGGTAATACGGATGTTTCCGTCTGACTCCTGGCGAAATGCTTCTCCTATTGTGCGAATGGCATTTTTAGTTCCAGCATAAATACCCTGCATTGGAACAATCTTTATCCCTGAAGTTGAAATGATATTGATAATGTGTCCAAATTGTTGTTGTTTGAAAACTGGAATTGCAGCCGCCATCCCATACAAAACACCTTTGAGGTTAATGTCGATCATTTCTTCCCAACCTTCAATATCCAATTCATCAATACGGCTTAATTGACTGACTCCTGCGTTGTTCACGATGACATCTAATTTTCCGTATTGCTCAACTGCTGTATTGACCAATTGAACGAGATCGGCTTTTTTCTTCACATCAATCTGAACAAAGGTGGTTTCACCACCTTTACTTTTAATGTCTTCAGCAATCTGTTGTAATTGCTCTATTCGTCTTGCACCCAAAACAACCTTTGCGCCTCCTTTTGCTAATTCTATGGCAATAGCTTTACCCATTCCGCTGCTTGCACCGGTAATGGCAATTACTTTTCCTTTAATATTTTGCATTACTGTTTATTTTTATCTGTCAATTTGTTTTTCTAAAAATTCGGGATAGCGGTCGCCCACCAATGTAATCCCATTGACTGTTGAGTCAATTTTTGCCAATTCATCGGCTGTTAAAACAATAGTTGTACTGCCAATGTTTTCCTCCAGTCGATATAATTTTGTAGTCCCAGGAATTGGTGCGATCCAGGACTTTTGAGCTAAAAGCCAAGCCAATGCTAATTGTCCGGTTGAAACATTTTTTTGTTGAGCAATTTCAGAAAGTGCGTCCACTAAAACCATATTGGCCTTTATGTTTTCTTCGCTGAAACGAGGAATAATATTTCTACGGTCGATATCCTCTAATTTTTTATTGATGATTCCTGCCAGGAAGCCTTTGCCCAAAGGACTGAACGGAACGAAACCAACCCCCAGCTCTTCTAACGTTGGGATGATTTCATTTTCCGGTTCACGCCAAAACAAAGAATATTCACTTTGCAATGCTGATACCGGCTGAATTGAATGTGCTTTTCGAATTGTTGTAGCACTGGCTTCCGATAGACCGAAATATTTTACCTTGCCCTCCTGTATCAGGTCTTTTACAGTTCCTGCAACATCCTCTATCGGAACATTCGGATCAACTCTGTGCTGATAAAGCAGATCAACGTAATCTGTTTTTAATCTTTTGAGAGATGCTTCGGTGACCGCTCTTATTGTTTCGGGTCTGCTATCCAGACCTATTGCCGGGCTGGCATCTTTACAGCCAAACTTCGTAGCGATGACTACATCTTTTCTAAAGGGCTGTAATCCCTCGCCAACCAATTCTTCGTTGGTGTAAGGTCCGTAAGCTTCTGCGGTATCAAAAAATGTGATTCCTCTTTCAACTGCGTTGTGTAGTAAAGTGATAGCTTCTTTTTTCTCAAGACCTTTTCCGTCCAAAAAGTTTAACCCCATACAACCAAAGCCCAATGCAGAAACTTCCAATCCGCTATTTCCTAATTTTCTTTTTTGCATAATTCTTTTTTAAATTGTTTCTAAAACTGATTTAAATCTCAAGTACAAAATTCATGATTGTCGTTCTATTAAAAGTAGCCCGATTGGTAATTCTTGTAGTCCAATTTTCAAATAAGCCTCATTTCAAACGAGAGGCTGAGACGATAATTTTTACAGTATACTCAACAGTTGTTGACATTTCTCTAGGCAGTAAAGCTGAATAGCTCTTTCACTAAACTAAGCTCCGATTTGGAAACATATATCCGTAATCTGGAAACAGCCTTGCCATTTCTTTAGAAGACCTTTGTCATAAGAATTTAAATAAAGAAAAATGCAGAAATCAATCAAATTCAAAAATAGAAGCTGGGAAATTGCAGCACATCTCAATTTGCCGGAGAACTTTGATGAAAATCAAAAATACAGCGCCATCATTTGTGTCCATCCCGGAAGCAGTGTCAAGGAACAAACTGCTGGTCAATATGCTGAGAAACTTACTGGAGAAGGATTTATCACCCTTGCATTCGATGCTTCTTTTCAGGGAGAAAGCGGTGGTGAACCAAGATTCCTGGAAGATCCGGCAACCAGAGTTGAAGACATAAAATGCGCAGTAGATCATCTTACAACATTGGATTTTGTAGATAATGAAAAGATCGGTATTTTAGGAATCTGTGCGGGCGGTGCATATTCAGCTAATGCGGCTTTGACAGAAAGACGAATCAAAGCTGTCGCCACAGTTTCCGCATCTAATTTTTGCAGGGCTTACAGAGAAAGCCTAGATCCGATCCAGATCCTGGAAGCTGTGGGTAAGCAACGTACAGCCGAAGCCAATGGCGCGGAACCGTTGATCGTCAACTGGACACCAAATTCTTCAGAAGAAGCGAAGGAACAAGGAATGGATGAAATGGATCTTTTGGAATGTATCGATTATTACAGAACACCTCGTGGAAATCATCCGAGATCGTCCAATCAACTTCTTTTTACAAGTTTTGGGAATACGGTCACTTTCGATGCTTTCCATTTGGCAGATCAGCTGTTGACACAGCCATTATTGATCATTGTCGGTGATAAGGTCGGAGTCTTTGGTTCCTACAGAGATGGATTTGAACTTTATAATAAGGCAGCATCAAAAAATAAAAATATCTATGTTGTTAAAGGCTCCAGTCATTATGACCTATATGACCAGCCTAAAGCAACTTATGAAGCTTTATTACAATTAATTCCATTCTTTAAAAAGAATCTATGATCTAAGTTTTAGGAAGACAGGATCGTTACGGTTGGGTCTTCCTTATATTTGTAATAAATAAAAAGAATGAATACCATTGATTCAATATTGCAATTCCACCGTCTGCTGTCATTGCCTGATCCGCTTCATCCGCTGGTCAGCATTATCGATCTTGAAGATATCCGGATTCAAAAAGACTCAATTTTAGAGAAATTCTCCGCTGATTTTTACAGCATATCCTTAAAAAAAGATGTCAAGGCTAAAATGAGATACGGACAAAACCAGTATGATTTTGATAAAGGCGTCCTAAGCTTCACTGCACCTAAACAAGTTCAAATCCTTGACTTATCTAATACAGATTCAGATAACAACGGCGCAGGAACTGGTTACGCTCTGTTCTTTCATTCTGATTTTCTGGGAAAACATACCGTTGCTTCAACCATCAAAACCTATGGCTTCTTCTCCTATGCTACCAATGAATCATTGCATCTTTCAGAAACAGAAGAGAATAATATTCTTGAGATATTTCTAAAAGTTGAACAGGAATATCAGCATATCGACAAACATACCCAGGAGATCATCGTCGCCCAAATAGATCTGCTGCTAAGTTATTGCAACCGTTTCTATGAAAGGCAGTTCATAACAAGAAAACCAGCGAATAGTGAACTTCTGATCAAAATGGAAAATTTACTGGACGATTTTTTTAATGATGAAGAAAGCTTTAAAGCAGGTCTTCCCACCGTCGAATATTTTGCCGGCCAACTCAACCTGTCTACCCATTACCTTAGTGATATGCTGCGCACTCTTACCGGACTAAGTACGCAGCAGCACATTCAAAACAGACTGATCGAGAAAGCAAAGCTGTTCTTATCAACCACAGATCTTTCTGTGGCTGAGATCGCTTACAGTTTAGGATTTGAATATCCACAGTCGTTTAATAAACTATTCAAAAAAAGAACTGAAATATCCCCACTGGAATTCAGAAAACAATTCAGATAATTGATGTTTTTATCGTAAGGTTTTCATTTTGAAATTAACGACATTTGCTTACAAGAGAATGCAACGATCTAATATTTAAAGCCATAATGAGAAATACCCTATTAAAAAGTCAAAAGTAAATATACCCTTTGGATTTTTTAATAGTTTAATAAATTAACTTACGTGCGAAAATTCTGAAAGCAGCAAATCATCATTTTTCTTTACAACGTTTTAGACGCAACAGCATCAACCTCGATGAGCATCCCATCTAGCGCCAGTTTTGGAACTGGAATTAAACTACTTGCCGGAAACTGATCTTTAGTCCACACCTTGTGCATTTCTTCTGTCCATATTTTGAGTTTCTCCTGATCGTGGTCAACAATCAATATTGTAATTTTAAGAACATCATCAGTCGTCAGGCCTGACGCTTTAAGAACAGTGTTCAAGTTTTGCAGAGCAGCTTTGACCTGCATTCTAAAATCCTTGGAAAGTTGATGATCTAGACCTTCTCCACCGCTTTGTCCCGAGATAAAAACATAACTTCCTTTACCAGAAGCAGTCGCAGAATGTGAAAATGCAAATGGCGTGGGATCGAAAAGCCCTTTAGGGTTTTTATATTGGATGTTTGACATATCTTTTGGATTTGGGAGTGGATTACTTTCATTTTTAGAACAACCTGTAAACAATAAAATGAAAAGTGTAGAGATCAGAAAATGCTTTTTCTTATCTGTAAAGTATTTAAAATTAATCATGGTTAGTAAAGAATTGATTGATTTGAAAAATTTGAGTAATAGCAGCCTTGGACCAGTATGCTGCATCGTGGGCACCGGGACGTTCTTCATAGATGTGGGGAATCTTCAATGAGATCAATTGCTCGTGAAATTTTCTATTTTGTGCAATCAAGGGGTCGTCCGTTCCACAACTAATCAGTATTTTTTGTCGGCTGTCTTTAAGCTTGCCTATCTGCGAGATGGATGTGTAAGAAGCCCATTTTTCAGGACTTTCTCCTAATAATTTAGGAACACCATATTCCCTTCCAAAAGGAACAAAATCTATAACACCGCATACACTTCCAATAGCACTAAAGATATTCTGATGTCTTGCACCTATATACAGAGCGCCGTGTCCACCCATACTCCACCCCATTAAAGCTGTTTTGGATTGATCTGAACTATATTTTTTTTGAATAAAGCCTGTCAATTCTTTAGCAATAAATGTCTCATACTTTAAATTGGGACTGTCTATGTACCAGCTGTCATAATTTCCGTCGGGTAACACGAAGATCATCTGCATCTCTTCACTGAGCTTTGCTAAGGACGGAATATCCTGTGTTAATGTTCTTTTGGGATAGCCACTATATCCATGTAGTACATAAACCGTTGGCAGTTTCTCATTCTTTTCGTTCGAGGGATGTACCACAAGGGTTTTAATTTCCTTTTTCATAGAGGTACTATAAATATTCAGTGAGTCGACTTTTTGAGAAAACATTTCTGTTCCAATGCAGGTAACGACCAATGCAAATAATGATTTTATCATTGTAATTGATTTTTTTCTGATAGCAAAATTAGACGCAAAGATTTTCAGAATTCTATACATATGTTGAGAGATCAGAAAATATTTCAATTTCTGAAAATTCGTATCACTGTATTTTTATTTTACTTTATCTTTATACAATGACAGCATTTTGGGAATTTATAGACCGCTATTCCTTGATCTCTGAGGAATCAAAAAAGGCTTGGTCTGCCTTGTTAAAACCATCCGAAATAGCCAAGGGAACTCATTTTTTGGAACAGGGTGCAATTCCGAAGGACATCAGCTTTGTAGTTAAAGGATTGCTTTCGTACTATTACCTTAATGAAAAAGGTGAAAAAATAATTAAAAGATTTTTTCCAGAAAATTCCCTTGTTGCTTCTACAAGCGCATTGTTAAAGCAGGAACCAGGATCCTTCTCCATTGAGGCCTTGGAGGATACGGAAGTCATCAGCTATACTTTCAGTGATTTCAGAAAGCTGACAACACAGTATAATGATATCGCCAATTTCTACATCAGTTATCTGGAATGTCATTGGGTCATTGAAAAAGAATTTGCCGAGATCACGCTAAAATCAGCTACAGCAAAACAAAGGTATTTAGAGTTGGAAAAAGATTATCCTGAGCTGATTTTGCGCTTAAAGCTTCATCAAATAGCCTCTTATCTGTCAATTACGCCCACGCAGCTCAGCAGAATCAGAGCAGAACTTTAATTGTGAGAATATGTAAAAGCTTATCAGAAAGGGAAATTCTCACCGAGTAGCCTAATCTGAGAAATCCATGCCTAATAATTTAAGTTTTCTTGGAAAATAATAAATATGATTCAAATCCCGATCCCTGTCGGGATTTTTTCGTTTTACGGAAATCCGTAAAACGTTCTTCGATAGGATCGCTACTTTTGCCAATAACCAATTTTTATCTATGAAAAATATTTGTCTATTTTCAGTCCTATTCTTTATTTTATCTTGCAGTGCGCCTTCGGCAAGAAACACTCTCAAGTTTACCAAACAGAACTACATTGGTGAATGGCCATTCTCTGTCAATGAGATAGAAGTTTATTGTTCCGGATACAAAGAGATCTATGGAAGAACAAACGACGGTAAGGTCTATGCACTCAATGGATCAGCGAAAGGAGCATCTCATAATGATCCGTCCATCAGCAAGGTTGAGGAGATCTGGCTGGATGATCCGAAATGGGCAGGGCTGAAAATCTCTTATGGTGATTTTATAACGCAGGGACTGACGATCTGTGAAAACAAATAAGATTGTGGCTACGATGATATTCCTTAAAGAACTTTTGCCAATACAAAGCCGATGACCACCGCCAAAACAAATGCAATGACAATCTTTACATAATCGGTTTTATTACTCTCAACTTCCTGATTCAGTCTGATATTATCCTGAGTAAGTGTTTCAAGATTGGCCTTTAAAGAAGCGGTCTTTTCATTGATGGCAGACTGTACATTCTTTTCATGCAGGACCGCAATCTCTTTTTTGTAGCTCTCCATTTCTGTCTGGCGTTGTTTCTGCTGCTCCTGAAAATTCTTCTGAAGATCTTCCACCTGTTTTGTAGAAGATACTTGTAGCTTTTGGAATTCTTCATTTCGGACTTTCAGCTGTTCAGCATAGGTCTTGTTATGGGCTTCACTCTGCTCCTTGTATGTTTTCTGAGCTTCTGCAAATTCCTCATTTTTCTTCTTCAGCTGCTTTTCTAGGGTCTCCACCTGCTCCGAAAACTGCTTGGTGACATCTTTTTTGACCTCATCTATGAGAAGAGCCCTTGAATTGGACCGTTCATGGGATAATTTTTCAGCAATGGCATGCAATCCAGCACCATAATCATGTGGCAAATGAAACCGCTTGTCAGCCAGCTTATCCAATAAGGTCTCATCTACCGTATGGCCGATGGCCGTCACAGTAACTGGCTTCATTGTTATGAATAATTCGGATAGGCTCAGGTCATTGAAGGTTTCCATACTCTGACGGTCTCCTCCTCCTCCTCTTACCAAAGCAACGATATCATAATCCAAAGCTGAAACTTCGTTCAGTTTTGAAATGATCGCTGTAGACGAGGTGATATTACAAGTGTGGTCGTCCACCTCAAAATACTTTCGGGAAACATCCAGTCCTTCGAAAAAATCCTTCTGTACAATCGCATTGTTTCCATAAATGTTAGCGACCCTGACCCTTTCATCTTTCAGCATCTTATCCCTGATAAGGGTCTCAAGATCTTTTGACCCTGTCTCGAGTTTTTTCTGGATCAGTGCGTACCTACCTTTCCAGTTCCTCTTCAGATATCGATCTCTCTTCCTGTTGGATGATCTCATCCACCACAAAACGAAGCTCTATTGAAGAATTTTTAATGTTTTTCTCAATAAATCCTCTGAGCGTATAGATCTCATTATTGGTGATCTTGCTCCTCAACAATGAAGAAATACGAATCCCTATCGAAGTGTGATCACCTTCTGAGAACAGAAGGTCATAATAGTAGTTCCCGTAGGATTTACCACCCCCAAAAGCATACCTGCCTTTCAGATAGATCAGATTGACCGTAGCATTGAGCTTCAGGGCATTGCTGAAGATCCCAATGACCGAGGCTGGTGAATAGATAGGATATGTGACTTCTTGATCGTCCATGTGATTGACTGTCTTTTTAAAAAAGCATTCCAAAGATATTGCTAATTGAACTAAAATAAAACAGCGTTCTTAATAATATCTTGGCGAAATAAGTTTTGAAATAACATATGTCTACATACCAATCCTAAAAAAAGAATATACAATGTAACTTCAAATATTTTATTGCAGCAATTAAGATATTATGTTGCTATAGAAACAAAAAATCCCCAAATGATATGGGGATAAAAACTAATAACCATGAAAACCTTTTTACAAGTATTTCCTTTGCAAAATTATGGAAAGTAAATACATTTTAAAATCTTCATTGGTGTTAATTCTATTTTAAAAAAGACCTGATTCTCCTAATTTTTCCTAAAAAGAATGGAATTATTTTACAGTCAAACATCAAAGTCTGATTCTCTGGAATGAAAAGACCTAAATAAGTTTCAACAATTCCTCAGCCACCTTCTCAGATGATGCAGGATTTTGTCCTGTAACCAATCTTCCGTCAACCACTGCATAAGGAGCCCAATCTTCTACTTTACTGTATTCTCCTCCATTCTTTTTTAGCATATCTTCTACTAAAAAAGGAACAACATCAGTTAATTGTACCGCCTCTTCTTCAGTGTTGGTAAATCCAGTCACATTTTTACCCTTTACCAGATATTCACCATCTATTTTAACATCCTTCAAAACCCCGGGTGCATGGCATACAAATGCTACAGGTTTATCATTGTTATAAAAATCAACGATAAGCTGTTGTGAAACCTTATCTTCAGCCAGATCCCACAAAGGACCGTGTCCACCAGGATAAAATACGGCATCAAAGTCTTCACTTTTGATTTCCGATAATGGATGAGTGTTTTTTAATTTGTCCTTTAATACCTCATCCTTGTCCATTCTGCGTGTAGCATCCGTTTGAGATGAGGGATCTTCACTTTTCGGATCGATTGGCGGTTGACCGCCCTTTGGAGATGCCAGTGTTATTTCAACTTCTTTGTCAGACATTGCATAATAAGGGGCAGCTAATTCTTCAGTCCAGAATCCGGTCTTCAAACCAGTATTTCCTAATTCGTCGTGACTCGTTAACACGAATAAAACTTTTTTGCTCATTTTTATATCTATTTAATTTAGTACTACAAAGTTGGAATTTATCTGTGTTTTAAGCACAGGATCTAAATCACTATTTTCATGTGATCCGAATCACACTTTTTGATACGCAGACAAATGAAAATTATTTTATGTGTCACAGAGTTCCTTTATTCTGGAAGACGCTAAGACCTTCTATCTTATTATTGATGGTCTTATATACGATCTCAACGGAAAAACTTGACAGCTCATACAATACAAACTTTAGTCCATCCTTAGAGGTTTCACTAATGACCCTTCCTTCGGCCAAGGCCAATTCGCATTGAGATTGCATGGGTAGATTTTTAAAATCGTAGTACGAAATAGACATAACTATTATTTAATTTTATTTTTATGATATCATATTTTCACTGATCAATCGGAACGTTAAGTTAATACGTTCCTTCATGGGTATAGTAGATTTGGCGATCCGGTGTTCCCAGTTTTCCTGCAGGTCACCTTTCATAATAAGGAGCGAACCATTCGGAAGCGGCAGGCTGTATTTGCTTTGATGATGGTCTTTCTTTCTGAAATCAAAGTTCCTGGTCTGCCCAAGGCTAATGGACGCAATAACAGGGCGCTTTCCATACCTGCTTTCCTTATCCCTGTGCCAGGCCACTGAATCATTGTTATCACGATAAAGATTTAATAGAACACCATTGAACCGATAACCAAATTCCTTTTCTATTCTTTCTTTTAAAGATGACAACTCCGGAGTCCAAGGATTGGTATCTGATACATTATTATCAGCTGATTCATTGTATTTTGAATCTCCATACCAAGCGGTTAAGCGTGGTGTTAACACCATTTTATCATACATTTTCTGAGTACGCTGTTCCCAAGGTGCTGTTTGAAGCAGATGGTCTTTTAATTGATCCGCCTCTTCACTGCTAAGGAAATTCTCTTTATACTCCAAAAGATCTTTTGGAAACTCATAAAATTCTTCTGTATCGAATAAACTCAGCTGACCCATTGTAGATTTCTTTAAAAAATTTATATTTACTACATCCCATTTCTATGGGATATTTTTTCATCATTTGTGTTTTTAACTTCCCTTCTGGGAAGTTTTTTCATGCCTTGAACTTAAGAATCCCGTTCTCCAGATTGCTGATACTGCGTTTCGCCTCATCTACCAAGTTCTTGAGATGGGTATGGTCCGGAAGGTAATAAGGCTTATAATCCTGTGGCAATATCCCCCTGACATACCGCCATATCTGTACAATATCTTTTAGCTGAATATCATATGAATCATAGAAAGTATTGTCCGCAGCTACTGTCAAGCTCGTTTTGTTCTTTTTACTGAATGTTTTGAAAGTATAGCCTTCGGTGGTAATGAACATATACTCCTTACCTGGTTTAAGGTCATCAAGCTGCTCAACATATTCACCGATCACACAGGTTCCGTCTGCAAATGGTGGCATTGAATCGCCGTCTGCCATGAATCCCCTGAATATGCCATGTCCTAAAAATGGCAGCTGTATCCTAGGAAGGCTTTCAATATATTCAGGATCACTGAATCCGTTCAGATAGCCCATCGAAGCTTTTTGGGGAACGATCTCAATAAACTTGTTTCCCTCGGTATCAACCACCACAGGCAGTAATATTTTATTGCCCGGCAGATTGACCATCTTGTCCAGAGGATACTTTCGAATGTCAACCGTGACCAAAAGGTCAATGCTGATATTGTAGTATTTGGAAATTCTGACCAATATTTCAATAGGAGGTTCCGTCCTTCCATACTCATAGGCCACATATCTGGATCGGGTAAGAATTAACAGATCTGCCAGCTCTTGCTGGGTCATATTTTTCTTACCTCTCAAAAACACGATGTTATCAGAGAATTTTGACATTGTTACAATTTGAAACAACAAATATACATTTTTTGCTCCAAAACGTAACTAAGTTTGTACCATGGAAAGAGCAATTGCACATATGGATCTGGACACGTTCTTTGTATCCTGTGAACGGCTGAAAAACTCCGTCTTGGAGAAACAGCCTGTGATCATTGGCGGTGGGGACCGTGGTGTGGTAGCATCCTGCTCCTATGAAGCGAGATATTTTGGTGTTCGAAGTGCAATGCCTATTAAAATGGCGATGAGATTATGTCCTGAAGCAAAAGTGATCAAAGGGGATATGGAATATTATTCCAATATGTCGCATCTGGTGACAGAGGTCATTCAGGAAAAAGTACCGGTGTTGGAAAAAGCCAGTATCGATGAATTCTATCTTGACCTTTCAGGAATGGATCAGTTTTTTGGCTGTTTTCAATGGACGAATGAAATTGTCGATGCAGTCACAAAAAATACAGGCTTACCAATCAGCTTTGCTTTATCGACGAATAAGACTGTTTCCAAGATCGGAACCGGTGAGTCGAAACCCACCGGAAGATTTGAAGTGAAAAAGGCCAATATTCAAAATTTCTTAAATCCGTTGTCCATCAAAAAAATTCCGATGGTAGGACCTGAAACATTCAACTTGTTCTCTAGATTGGGCGTCAAAACGATACAGACCCTTTCAGAAATGCCTGTGGATGTGCTGAACCAGCTGGTCGGAAAGTGTAAATCGTCAGCAAAAAGTGGACATTTGATATTAGAAATTTAAGGAGTGTTTTCATAAAAAGAGTAATTTTAATTATGGCAACACCGAAAAAGAAAC
>Ga0302167_10000279_pt1 | contig 26413 bp, 19 predicted proteins | sample I_Fen_N1_1_FD_193496 | JGI IMG/M metagenome (GOLD analysis project Ga0302167, IMG submission 193496) | Peat permafrost microbial communities from Stordalen Mire near Abisko, Sweden - I_Fen_N1_1 | ecosystem: Environmental > Terrestrial > Soil > Wetlands > Permafrost | place: Sweden: Abisko...
GAGAATATCCTGCAGGTGGACCATTGGCTCATTTAATTGATATTTGGCATGCCGGAGCGCCGAGTATAGATATGCTTTCACCAGATTTATATGATGGAGATTTTACGAGCTGGTCTGCAAAATACAGGCTTCACAACAATCCGTTGTTTGTTCCTGAGATCAAAATGACTCAAAATAACGGGGTGCAGGCTTTCTATGCTTTTGGTGAACATGATGCGGTTGGATACAGTCCGTTTTCGATCGAAAATAATTCTGAATCAGGAAGCAAAAGACTTTCTGAAGCCTATTCAAAACTAAAACAATTGATGCCGATTCTGACGAAATATCAAGGGCAAGGACAGTCAAAAGGATTGTTGTTTGATCAAAAAAATACAGAACGTATCATCAATTATGATGACTTAAAAATTACAGCAAAACATTTCTTTAGCCTTCCTTGGGACGCTCGGGCAAAAGATGGAAGTATCTGGCCAGAAGGTGGTGGATTAATTTTAAGACTGGCAAAAGATGAATACATCATTGCAGGAAGTGGAATTGTCGTAGAATTTGAAAAGGAAAACGAGAAAAAAGAAATTCAAACTAAAGATTTGGGTGAAGATGGTTTCGCAACTCAAGGTGGAAAATCACAGACTCAAAATATTTGGGGTGGAGGGAAAAGAGTAGGAATTGGTCCTGTAGATGAAATCAGCATTGATGAAAATGGAAAATTCATTCCTATAAGAAGATTAAATGGTGATCAGACACACCAAGGAAGACATGTCCGTATCGGAGTCGATGATTTCCAAATTCTTCACGTAAAACTTTACGAATATCAATAAAGAGTCCCAACGGGACGATTTAACAAAGAATAGGATAAAATCCTATTAAAAAGAAAAAGCAATGAATAAAATTAAACTTTTAAACATCATATTTTTCATCATCACTTTTTGTTTTGTTGATGCAAAAATCAAACTTCCAAATTTAGTTTCGGACGGAATGGTTTTGCAGCGCGACCAAAAACTAAAGATCTGGGGACAGGCTGATATTGGAGAAAAAGTTGAAATTAATTTTCAAAATAAAAAATACAATACAGTTGCCGATAATTCAGGAAACTGGAAAATCATGCTTCCAGAAATGAAATCTGGTGGGCCTTTTACCATGACGATCAATGAAATTATATTGAAAAATATTTTAATTGGTGATGTCTATCTCTGTTCCGGTCAGTCGAATATGGAACTTCCGATGCGCAGGGTAAAAACATTATATCCACAGGAATTACAGAATGCCAATAATAGCAATATTCGCTTTTTTACAGTCCCTCAAAAGTATGATTTTAAAATAGCTCAGAATTATCTAGATGGTGGAATTTGGGAAGAAACCAATCCTCAAAGCATTCAGAATTTCTCTGCAGTTGCTTATTTTTTTGCAAAAGAAATGTATCAGTATAATAAAATTCCGGTGGGGATTATTAATTCAAGTTTGGGTGGTTCTCCAATTCAGTCTTGGATGGATGAATCTTCTTTGAAAAAATATCCCGAATATTTTGCTGAAGCTCAAAAATGGAAAAATGATGGACTAATTTCTCAAACTGAATCTTCTGAAAGAGCTTTGAGTGATGCTTGGTCTGCAGAATTAGATCAATCGGATGAGGGAATTTCTAATCATTGGGAAAAACCAGAATTAAATGATTCAGAATGGAAAAAAATGAATGTCCCTAGTTCTTGGGAAGATATGGAAAAGCCGTTTGATGGAAGTATTTGGTTTAGAAAAGAAATATTTCTTCCAAAAGGAGCTGAAAAAAATACCGCATTTCTGAATTTAGGAAGAATTAAAGATGCGGATGTGACCTATATTAATGGAAAAAAAGTAGGAAATGTTACCTATGAATATCCTCCACGCTGGTATTATATTCCTGTTGGAGTTTTAAAAGAAGGTAAAAACATCATTGCAGTTCGAATCACCAACGGAAGCGGTAAAGGAGAATTTATAAAAGACAAAGATTACTTTTTACAAATCGGCTCAGAAAAAATTGATGTAAAAGGAGAGTGGAAATATAAAATCGGAGCCATCATGAACCGACCAGCTCCGGGACAAACCTTCATCAGATGGAAACCAACGGGATTATACAATGCGATGTTGAACCCCTTAATTCAATATCCAATAAAAGCAGTTTTATGGTACCAAGGCGAGAGCAATACGGCGAAACCTCAGGAATATCAGGATTTATTATCTACAATGATTTTAGATTGGCGAAACAAATGGAATCAAAAAGATTTACCTTTTTTCATCGTTCAATTGGCCAATTTTATGAAAACAAAATCTGAACCTACAGAAAGCAATTGGGCAGAATTAAGGGAACAGCAAAGAAAAGTTTCTCAAACAATTCCAAAGACCGGACTTGCCGTTACCATCGATATCGGAGAATGGAATGACATCCATCCTTTAAACAAAAAAGAGGTAGGAAAAAGATTATCACTACAAGCTCAGAAAGTACTTTTCGACAGCAATATCATCGCAGACGGTCCTGTTTATGAATCCATGAAAATTGATGGAAATAAAATCATTCTTTCATTCAAAAAAGGAACAGATGACTTTTCTAAGGTTTCAGAATTAAAAGGTTTTGCCATCAAAGGAAAAGACGGAATTTTCAAATGGGCACAGGCAAAAATAGAAGGCAACAAAATCATCGTCTCGAATGATGAAATTAAAGATCCAATCATCGTCCGATACGCTTGGGCAGACAATCCGGAAGGAAATCTGAAAAATAAAAACAGTCTCCCAGCTTCACCATTTACAACGGAATAAAAAAGAGATGCTCTTTGCTGAGTGAAACGCCCTTGCGAACGTAAAATATTCTCAATAATTATAAAAAATCTTTGCGAACCCTTGCGTTAAAATTCAATAAAAAAAAATTAAAACTACATATGAACAATTCACAAAGAATATCGGTCGCCGAAAAAATAGGATACAGCTTAGGTGATCTGGCTGCCAATCTGGTGTTTCAGACCTTGGTAACTTATCTGGCGTATTTTTATACTGATATTTATGGCTTAAAACCTGAAGATGCCTCAGTCATTACGTTGATTGTGGGATTGGTCGCAGGTTTTGGTTTCAATCCGCTGATTGGTGCTTTGGCAGACAGAACACAGACAAAATGGGGGAAATTTCGTCCGTGGATCTTATTTACGGCTGTTCCGCTTGGGGTGGCGGCTATGTTAGCTTTCAGTACACCCGATTTTTCATATAAAGGGAAAATCATTTACGCTGCAGTTACCTATTCTGTCTTATTGCTTTTGTATGCTTCAAATAATTTGCCTTATTCAGCATTAAGTGGCGTTATTACAGGCGATATGAGCGAAAGAAACAGTATTTCGTCTTATCGTTTTGTGGCGGTGATGTTTTCACAGTTTTTTGTTCAGGTTTTTATGTTACCGATTATTTTATCAATTGGAAATGGCGATAAAGCAGCAGGAATTGAGGTTGTGATGACATGGTTAGCCATTATCGGAAGTGTGATGTTATTGATTACTTTTTTCACGACAAAAGAAAGAGTCGTTCCAAATGCTGATCAGAAATCAAACTTAAAAGATGATTTAAAAGATTTATCTAAAAATAAACCGTGGATCATTATGTTAACGGTTACTGCTTTGATATTCATTACATTGGCGATGAAAGGAGGTTCATATGTTTATTACTTTAATAATTATGTGGATGAAACGAGTTTGAAGAATTTTATTTCTCCAATTACCTCATTTTTTGATTCTATTGGAATGAATTTTTTTGGTGAAAATGCAAAATCAGCAGGATTTGGTTTATTCAATGCAGGCGGAATCATTATGATGATCGTGGGAATTACATTTTCTAAAAGATTTGCCGATAAATACGGGAAAAGAGATGTGTTTATGGTATCATTATTTATCTCGACATTATTCGTTTTGATATTTATTTTATTTCCGCCAAAAGCAGTTGGAATGATGTTTTTATCACAAATCGTGCACGGCTTCTTCTATGGGATCAGTACTCCTATTTTATGGGCAATGATCGCCGATGTAGCCGATTATTCGGAATGGAAAAACAAAAGAAGAGCAACTGCCATTATTTTTTCTGCAATGATGGTAGGTTTAAAAGTGGGATTGAGCATCGGAAGCTCATTAGTTGCTTTAATTATTGGAAAATACGGCTATATTTCTACAAAAGGAAATCAAAATATCATTCAGCCTGAAACGGTTGCAACAGGTGCTAAAATGTTGGTGAGTATATTTCCTGCCATTCCTTTTTTCCTTGCATGCGGACTGCTTTTCTTTTACAAAATCAATAAAAAAATGGAGGTTCAGATTGAACATGATTTGGCAGAAAGACGAAATAAAAATTAAAAGTATGAAACGTATTATTTTATTCAGCATAATGGCTTTGGCAGTTTCAAATTTTAACGCCCAAAAGTCAGACAATTCTTTAAAAAAAGCATTCCAGGATAAATTCTATATCGGAACAGCAATGAATTTGGAACAGATTCACGGCACTGATCAAAAATCAGTAGAGATTATCAAAAATCAATTCAGTTCTATTGTGGCTGAAAACTGTATGAAAAGTATGTATCTGCAACCTCAGGAAGGACAATTTTTCTTCAATGATGCAGATAAATTTGTTGAGTTTGGAGAGAAAAACAATATGTTCATTCTCGGACATACTTTGATTTGGCATTCTCAGGCTCCGGATTGGTTTTTCGTTGATAAATCAGGCAAAAATGTTTCTCCGGAAGTCTTAAAACAAAGAATGAAAAACCACATTACAACCATTGTTTCCCGCTATAAAGGAAGAGTAAAAGGTTGGGATGTTGTGAATGAGGCTATTATGGAAGATGGTTCTTACCGAAAATCTAAGTTTTACGAAATTTTAGGTGAAGAATTTATTCCTTTAGCCTTTAAATATGCTCAGGAAGCCGATCCAGAGGCAGAATTATATTACAATGACTATAATGAATGGTATCCGGATAAGGTGAAAATAGTCACTCAATTAGTGAAAAATTTAAAATCAAAAGGAATTCGAATTGATGGAGTAGGAATGCAGGCTCACGTGGGAATGGATTCTCCTACGATCGATGAATATGAAAAAGCAATTATTGCCTATTCCGAAAGTGGAGTAAAAGTCAATATTACGGAGTTAGATATCAGTGCACTTCCTTCACCATGGGGAACTTCCGCAAACATTGCCGATAAAGTAGAGTATGATGAAAAAATGAATCCCTACAAAAAAGGTCTTCCTGCTGATGTACAGGCAAAATGGGAAAAAAGATATCTGGATTTCTTCCAATTATTTTTAAAACATAAAAAGGATATCCGAAGAGTAACATTATGGGGTTTGACAGATGCTCAATCCTGGAAAAATGATTTCCCCATAAAAGGCAGAACAGATTATCCCTTATTATTGGACCGTCAATACAAAGTAAAACCTATTGTCGAAAAAATTATAAAACTCGCTGAAGTAAAATAATTAATAAAACGGAGCAATTGTAAAATGACATAGGAAACTGAAGCGTTAAGAAAATGAAATTTGAGAACGTTAAAAAAATTCTACTGTTTGAAGCGCGAGACAAATTTAGAATCGAAGAACTAACATTGAAATCGCGCAAGTTTTAGAATTTTTAGAGAACAAATTTTATTTTTAGCTGAAGGTTCCAAGTCTTGAATTTTTGGTTCTTTTGCTTCAAGGCAAAACGAACATTTAAGAAAATAAATTAAATATTAAACTATCAATTTAAAATAATGAACAAATCAAAATACCTATTCCCAAAAGACTTCATGGCAGATCCATCCGTTCATGTTTTTGAAGGAAAACTCTACATTTATCCATCCCATGACCGAGAAAGCGGAATTGAAGAAAACGACAACGGCGATCATTTCGACATGAATGACTACCATGTTTTTTCTTTAGATGATGTCGAAAATGGAGAAATTACAGATCATGGCGTTGCCCTTTCGGTAAAAGATATTCCTTGGTCGGGTCGACAGTTGTGGGATTGTGATGTGGCTTTTAAAAACGGGAAATATTATATGTATTTTCCATTAAAAGATAAAAATGATATTTTCAGAATCGGAGTAGCGGTGAGTGATACACCTTACGGACCTTTTATTCCTGAAAAACATCCAATGATGGGAAGTTACAGCATCGATCCCTGTATTTTTGAAGAAGACGGAAAACATTACATGTATTTCGGTGGAATCTGGGGTGGACAATTACAACGCTACAGAAATAATAAAGCATTAGAATCTGCGGTAATTCCGAATGATGATGAGCCTGCAATTCCCTCAAAAGTAGCTTTATTAAGTGATAATATGTTGGAATTTGCGGAAGAACCGAAAGACGTTTTAATTCTCGACAACAATGGAAATCCTTTACTTCACGGCAATGAAAATCGATTTTTTGAAGCGTCTTGGATGCATAAATACAATGACAAATATTACTTCTCCTATTCCACGGGAGACACTCATCTTTTGTGTTACGCGATTGGAGATAATCCTTATGGTCCATTTACTTATCAAGGCGTAATTCTGACTCCAGTAGTTGGCTGGACAACCCATCACAGCATTGTTGAATTCAAAGGAAAATGGTATTTATTTTTCCATGATTCAGTTCCAAGTGGTGGAAGAACATGGCTTAGAAGCATGAAAGTCGTTGAATTAGAATATAATGAAGACGGAACTTTCAAAACAATTGAAGGTCTGGAATAATTATCAATTCTAGAGAACCCGAAGGGTTCAATATCAATAGCCTTAGGTGAAACCTATGGAATAAATATCAATTAACGTAGAGAAAACCTACAGTCAAAACCATTTCAAATGCAAAATTTCAGTGTTTATATTATCGTTTTTCTTTTATTTCCATTAATTCTTTTTGCAGAAGATGGCAGTCAATTATGGCTTCGTTTTCCAAATGTTAAAAACGGAATTTCAGCGGATAAAATTATTTCAAAAGGTAAAAATCCAACGCTTGAAATTGCCAAAAAGGAATTAACAATGTATTGGCAAGGTCAGGCTGTAGAACTTCGCACGGAAAAATCATTGAAAAACCTGAAAGACGGTTATATCATTAAATCAAATTCAGATAAGATCATTATTTCTGCGGGTAAAGAAAGCGGTTTATTATACGGAGTGTATCATATTCTCCGACTTCAACAGACAAAATCCAATATCAATAATTTAAACATAACAGAAAAACCTTCTTATGATGTGAGAATTCTAAACCACTGGGATAATCTGGACGGAAGTGTAGAAAGAGGTTACGCAGGAAAGTCGCTTTGGAAATGGGAAGATTTACCGAATAAAATTTCGCCTAGATATGAAGAATATGCAAGAGCAAATGCGTCAATAGGAATTAATTCTGTTGTTTTAAACAATGTCAATGCTTCTCCAAATATGCTCAGAACAGATTATCTTCAAAAGGTAAAAGTTCTGGCAGACATTTTCCGACCTTATGGAATTAAAGTGTATTTGTCAGTCAATTTTTCTTCTCCAAAAGTATTAGGTGGACTGGAAAATTCAGATCCGTTAAATAAAAATGTTCAAAATTGGTGGAAAGATAAAACATCAGAAATCTATAAATTAATTCCTGATTTTGGAGGTTTTTTGGTGAAAGCCAATTCGGAAGGACAACCTGGGCCACAAGATTACGGAAGAACCCATGCCGATGGCGCTAATATGATGGCAGATGTGTTGAAACCATTTGGTGGAATTGTGATGTGGCGGGCTTTTGTGTACAGTCCTAGCAAAGAAGATCGGGCAAAACAGGCTTATTTGGAATTTCTTCCTTTAGACGGAAAATTTAGAGATAATGTAATTGTTCAAATCAAAAATGGGCCGATTGATTTTCAACCTCGTGAACCATTTAATCCCTTATTTGGAGCATTGAAAAAGACTTCAGAAATGACGGAATTTCAGATCACTCAGGAATATTTAGGATTTTCAAATCACTTGGTTTTTCTGGCGCCTTTGTTTAAAGAAACGCTGGAAAGTGATACTTACGCTGATGGAAAAGGCTCAACCGTAGCCAAAATTACAGACGGAAGTTTAAGAAATAATAAAATAACGGCCATTGCAGGTGTTGCCAACATCGGGGAAGATGCCAACTGGACAGGAAATATCTTTGCACAAGCTAATTGGTATGCGTTCGGAAGATTAGCATGGAATCATGAATTAAGTTCAGAACAAATCGCGGATGAATGGCTTACAATGACTTTCACAGATAATCAAAAATTTGTAAATCCTGTCAAAGAAATGATGCTTTCGTCAAGAGAAACCGCGGTAGATTACATGATGCCGTTAGGTTTGCACCATATTTTTGCATTCGATCATCATTACGGACCTGAACCGTGGGGAAATATTCCAGGTGGAAGACCAGATTGGATGCCTGTTTATTATCACAAAGCCGATGAAAATGGAGTAGGATTCGACAGAACAAAATCAGGAAGTAATGCTATTTCACAATATTTTTCACCACTAAATAATACGTTCGGAAATATAGAAACCTGTCCTGAAAATCTTCTCCTTTGGTTTCATCATGTTCCCTGGAGTTATCGAATGAAAGATGGGAAAACGTTATGGGAAGAATTGTGTTTTAAATATGATTCAGGCGTGAAAAATGTTCGTGAATATCAGAAAATTTGGGATAAAATGGAACCTTATGTTGATGCTGAAAGATTTAAGCAAGTTCAGTCAAAACTAAAAATTCAGTCGAAAGATGCTGTTTGGTGGAAAGATGCCTGTCTGTTGTATTTTCAGACGTTTTCGAAAATGCCAATTCCGTACGATATTGAAAGACCAATTCATGAATTGGATGATCTGAAAAAAATTAAACTAGATCTTAAACATCATAATTAAAAAAATTGAGGCAACTCTTTCTCCGTGATTTAAAAAAGAAAAGTTGCCTCAATAAATTGAATTGTACGTAAAATTTTAATTCCAATATAAATACGAAAAATAAAGGAATCCTCTTAATTTTAGTTAAGAGTAACTATTTTGTTAAAAACATTTCCTTTTTCCTCAACACTTATGATGTATCTGTCAGAAGTTTTAGGATCAAGATCAAAGGTCATATTAAGTTCTCCGTTAGCTGCATTTTTTGTTGCATTGTAATAAACATTTCCTGAAAAATCAGATACAGAAATAGTTGCACTGTTTTTCAAACCCGAAAGATGAAGCTGTGCCATATTCCCCGAAATTGTGTATTCAGGTTTATTAATTTCTGAAAATGGAGTTTTTTCAATCTCAACTGTGTTGTTATAACTGATGTTTATTTTATATTTTTCAATCTTCTGATCAGATTCTGCTACCAGATAATAAGTTCCGGATTCCAGATCCTTAAGATCATAAGATTTTGTTACATTATTTTCACTTTCCAATTTTTCAGAAAATAATTCTCCGTAAGCATCATTATAGATAACTAAGGATATGTTTTTTCCGTTCAGAACATCAAAACTTATAGTTTTTGCTTCTGTTGTTTTAATTGAAAGAGAAAAATCCCTGTCTTTACTCATCAAGCTAGCTGAGATAAATAGAGACCCTACGAGAAAAGCAGATTTTAATAATTTATTCATAATGATAAGTTTTATACTGCAAATGTATAACAGGAAGTTGGCTTAATCTACAATACAATTTTCATATTTATATGCTATATTAACTTTAAAATTATTTAATTAAAAATTAATTGTTAATTTTGTGCATGAATTAATTTGTTAAAATGAAACATTCACATCCAGCCTTTGAAGCGGTAAAACCCAATATTGGAAGCAGTTTCACAAGTTTGAAGTTTTTTCGGAACGAAAATATTAAATCTCACGTATGGCATTATCATCCTGAGGTTGAGTTAATTTTTGTCTGTGGAGGTTCCGGAAAAAGGCAGATCGGGAGTAATATTTCCTACTTTTCGGATGGAGATCTTGTGTTGATGGGAAGTAATTTGCCGCACTGTGGAATGACCAATGAAAATACGAATAATGATTACGAAATGGTGATTCAGTTTAAACCTAGTTTTTTGGGTGAAACCATTTGGGAATTGCCTGAAATGCATAGAATTGCCCAATTACTCGAAAGGTCAAAAGCCGGCATTGTTTTTTCAGAAAATATCAAAAAAACCGTCGGAAAAAAGATCGTGGAAATGCATGAATCTTCCTCTTTGGAAAGGCTTGTCAAGTTTATAGAAATATTAGACGCATTGGCTTCTACTCAGGATTACAGGATTTTGAATGCGGGAAAATATTATCTTCAAACACAGGTTGAGGACAACGAAAGGATCAACCTTATTTTCAATTACGTGAAAGATCATTTTAAGGAACAAATTACATTGGAAGAAATTTCTGAACTGGCGAATATGAGAGTCCCGTCTTTCTGCCGTTATTTCAAAAAGATCACCAATAAAACTTTTACTCAATTTGTCAATGAATACAGGATTACTCATTCATTAAAATTGTTGGCGGAAAAACCAATGAGCATTACTGAAGTTTGTTTTGAATCGGGTTTTAATAATTTCAGTTATTTTAATAAAACATTTAAAGAATATATTCAGAAAAGTCCGTCACAATACAGAAAAGAGTTTAATTTTTTTATGGAATAAATTGAATATGAATTGAGCGTTAATACATTTTAAACTTTATCATAAAAAAAGAATAAAAGCGCTTAGAAATTAAAATTTTAAAAATGAATTCAGTAGTTTTATACCTGAAATCTGCGGATAGATTAGCATTATGAAAGATATTAAATTAATTGTAACCGATATGGACGGAACGTTCCTGAACTCTTCACACGAAGTAAGTCCGGAATTTCCTGAAATTTATGAAGAACTGAAAAAAAGAAATATTTTATTCGTTCCTGCGAGTGGAAGACAGATGTTGGGGATCACCAAATATTTTGGAGATATCGAGAACGAAATGGCCTTTATTGCAGAAAACGGAGGCTATATGGTCTACAAAAATGAAGAATTATTTGCAGATAAATTAGGCTCGGAATATGTTGCTGAGATCATCAGTACGATCCGTACTATTCCTGGCGCAACAGCTGTTTTGTCGGGGAAGAAAAGAGCATATTACGAAACAGATAATCAAGGTTTTATAGATTATATTTCACAATTCTACACAGGAAATCAAAGAGTTGAGGATTTAACGCAGGCTTTGGATGACAGTATTTTTAAAATTGCCGTTTATCATCCTGAAGGTTCAGAAGAGCATTTATATCCTTATTTAAAGCAATTTGAAAAGTATAATCTTGAAGTTGTGGTATCAGGTCAATATTGGCTGGATATTATGAATAAAAATATCAACAAAGGGAATGCCTTGGAGCAACTTCAGAAAGTATTGAATATCACTCCCGAACAAACAATGGTTTTTGGAGATTATATGAATGATATTGAGATGCTTAAAAAAGCGTATTATTCGTATGCGATGAAAAATGCGCATCCTTCTGTAAAAGCAGTGGCAAGTTTTGAAGCCTGTTCTAATGATAATTTTGGAGTGCTGGAAACAATTAAAAGTTATTTGAATAATAATTAAAATTTTAGTAATTTTTAAATATAAATGAAAAACAGGATGTCTCTGCACCCTGTTTTTTTTATTTTATATTAGCTTTAATCCTTTCCTCGATTACTCGCCAATCGTAAATATGGAAAACTCTGCCGTTGCTCATCGCGACAAACATTCCTTTTGGGAATTTTGATCCGAGATTGACATTGGTAACTTCCGAACCATCACTTTCGCTTGTAGAAACAGGAATTTCTGCAATTTTACCTTTTGCTGGATTTTCTCTTAAATATACATTAAAAGTATCTTTCTGTTGATTAGAAACCAAGATATATCCGGTATTTACAGAAGTAGGGTAGATGGAAATACCTTCCACATCAGATTTGAAATCGCCTTTTCCGAAAACTGAAAGTTCTTCATTTCCTTTTGCAGGATCAGCGTAATATTGATGAACACCAAACTGCTCATCAGAATAATAAATGTAGCCCATTTCATCATCCACAGCGATGCTTTCAATTTCTTTCAAACCACTGTATTTTCCGAATTTTCTGACAACTTCACCTATCATTTTTCCGTCTTTTTCGGATAACTTATATTGCCAAAGATAGCCGTCGCTCGGTCCGGATTTTCTTCCTGCAATTACAAAAATTTCTTCTGTTTGCGGATTTTTATAAATTGAAATTCCCATCGGTCCGCGCTCTGTTTCGCCATCAAAAACAGTGAATTCTCCAACTTCTTTTAAATCGGGAAGTGAATATAATTTTACCTTGTTGGTTTCTCTTTCGGTCACCGCAGCGAAGTCGATTTTCTTTCCGTTTAAATTAAATCCGTATTCCAGATCAACATTATTCGGACGTTTTAATCCTAAAACTTTATTAATAATTTTTCCATTTAAATCGAAAGCGTACAGACCGCCATTCGTATCTTTATCTGTTCCTATGATAATACTTTTTGACGCATCCTGAGGATTGATCCAGATTGCAGGATCGTCGGTATCATGCAAAACCGCTTCTGTAATTGCAGTCGGCTGTAATTTTTTTCCTAATTGACTTTGCCCGACACAATTTACCACAAATGGCAAAGCGGAAAGAGCTATGATGTAATTTATTTTTTTCATTGAATTAATAACAATTTGTTTAAATTTTTTCAACCATAAAAGACGAATATTCTTAACATTATTTCTGCCGTCCTCGTTATGCAGCCAGTTTGTCATTCCGTAGGAATCTAGACTTTGCTTTAATAACTATGTTGAGATTCCTACGGAATGACAAACAGGAGACGTTCTGTTTTATTAAACTTTTGTGCCTTTTGTGGTTAATATTTTTCATTAAGTTTAATTAAAAATCAAACTTCACTCCCATATTAAATTTCGGTCTGTAATATTCAACCTGCGCTGTTCTGTCTGGAATTCCTTGATAATATCTCAACGGTTGATTCGTCAAATTATTAGCTTCAGCAAAAATTCTCAACTGACTTGTAATTTTATAAGAAGCATTGGCATCAAGGAATAACTGATTGTCGTAATATCGATCTTCAAAAGCATTTCCGCCCAATTCATCAATATAATGAGAAGCGTAATTCATAGAAACTCTTGCTGAAAAACGTTTGTTTTCCCAAGAAAGTGATCCGTTGAACATATGTGGAGCCGTTCCCGGAAGTCCGACATCGGTTCTTTCAACGCCGTCTTCATTCGTGATTCCTTTAGCTTTTGAATGCGTGTAGGTGTAATTTACATACACTCCCAAACCTTTCCAAAATGCTCCCGGAATGAAATCCAACTGTCTTTGCAAAGCAACCTCAAAACCGAAAAGGTCTACATTTTCACCATTTCTTTGCTGAGTGAAACTCCACTTATTTTCACCTGCCGGAATTGGGTTCGATTGTCCTGCGAAATCTTGAGCAAAATCTGTCGCAGAATAATTTCTTCTTGAATACGTATAAATAAAATCCTTTAAATTCTTGTAAAATACGCCTCCTGAAAGGATTCCGACAGATTTAAAATATTTTTCCGCCATAAAATCGAAGTTGTAAGCGTAAGTTGCTTTCAAATTCGGATTTCCTGCAGAAATGGCTTCATCACCTGAAATTACATTTAAATAAGGAACCAATGCGTAATAATTAGGTCGTGCCAAAGCAGTTGTAAACGCTGCACGAAGTACCAAATTCTGAACCGGAACATATTTAAAAGACAAATTCGGAAGGATATTCGTATAAGTATTGGTATTGGTTATTTTTCCTACCAAATCTTCTTCGTCCAGCACGTAATTTCCTGTATAATCGATTTTTGTGCTTTCGATACGGGCACCAACGATCATTGAAAATTTATCGCTGAAGTCCTGATCCCAACGGATGTATCCTGCGTAAATATTTTCTTTCGCCTTGTAATTTCCGGAAAGAAATTCTTCAGGTTTTGATTCTGAATTAAATAAATTTGGATTAAATAAATCTAATCCACCCAAATATGGAGCTGCTGCGAAAGTTCCCGGAACGTAATTTCCCGGCTGAAAATTATGTCCGTCAAAATTAGTCGTCGGAATAGACAGCAAACTTCCCATATCATTGATCGGTTCAAAAGCAAAATAATCATTTTCTCTTTCTTTTTCCTTCAAACGCAAACGTGCACCTACACGGATTCTTCCTTTCTGATCCTCAATTACAGAAAACGGAAAACGTACATTAACTTTTCCGCCAAATTCCTTTTCCTGAGTGAAGCTATTTGAGTCAGAAAGATCACTTAACTCATAATTTCCAAGATTGTCGGGAGTAAGTGGCGTGATCATCGGTCTTCGCGGATCGCTGAAATTTGAAGAAAAGGTAAGGCCGTCATTTTCAAATTCGATATAACGTTCGTGAGGCTTCTTTTCGCTTGCTGTTGCGTAGTTCATTGACCAATCCAAATCTATTTTTGTCCCTAAAAGATGCTCTCCTCTCAATGCATAATTTTGGACTTTTTGTCTTTCAAGACGGGTGTTGTCATTGTTGAAATCTCCACCTTTATTTTGCCTTGTGATACTGCCTTTCCAACCTGTAATTTCACTTTCGTCATCGCTGTAAATTGGTTTTATTTTATAACCTAAAGCATAACGGTTTTCCTTATCATTTCTGAAATTATACATGGCAGAAGCGTAGATTTTGTTTTTAGAATTAAATTCATAATCCAAATTCAAATCAAAACTGTGTCTGATACGGTGCTCGTTGTAATAACGAACTCCCATTTTACTGATATAAGCGGTTTTTGCAGCATCATCGGCAATTGCCCATGTCGGTTCGATATTATCTGAACCAAAATTGTTGTTATTATATGAAAAACTGAATACAGCGCCTAATTTTTTGTTTAAAAAACGGTCTCCATAGACCAATCCGGCTGTATAATTTCCTTTTTCACGAATCGGACTGTAACCTCCCGCTAACGTAGCAGAAATTCTTTGTCCGTTTGGGGAAGCTCTGGTGATCAAATTAACGGAACCTCCGATGGCATCGGCATCCATGTCGGGTGTCAACGTTTTATTCACCTCAATCGTGGCGATCATATCGGAAGGAATCAAATCCATCTGAACATTACGGTTATCACCTTCAGCAGACGGAATTCTGTCGCCGTTCAACGTCACGGAATTCAAGTTTGGAGCAAGACCTCGGATAATTAAATTTCTTGCTTCACCCTGATCATTTTGAATGGTAATTCCCGGAACACGCTTCAAAGCATCACCAATATTGGCATCCGGAAAACGCCCGATCTGATCGGATGAAATAACATTGGTAATATTCGCGTTATTCTTTTGTTTATTTAAAGCTCTTGCCTGATTTTTAAGAGTTGCTCCTGCAACCACAACTTCTTCAATTGTCGTTTCTTTTCTTGCAAAAACGATATTCTGCTGAGTGTTTTTATCAGATTCTACGGAAACGGTATATTCATGAATTCCATAACCTAAATAATCTATTTTCATAGAATAATTTCCCGCCGGAACATTCAGAAAAACAAAGTTTCCGTGTTCATCGGAAGTAGTGTAGATATTTCCCGGTGACAGAGAAATTTTCGCTCCAGGCAATGCAATTTTAGAATCATCATTGATATTTCCTGAAACGGTACCTGATTGGGCATAAAAATAAATTGATGCACAAAACAAAACGGATGTAAAAATTTTCTTCACTTTCTTTTCTTAGATTTAAATTCGAGCAAAATTAAAGGCTTCGAAAGAAAATGCTTTGAAGTGAAGGTTACGATTGTTTTAATAAATTATGAACAGAAAGCTAATGTTCATCATATGTTAACTTATAATTTATTAGTTAAGTTTAGGATAATTTTTTAAAATTCTGAAAAGTTTCTATAACTCCTTTTGGTTTTTCATTTTCAAAAATGTTTGATTGATGAATTCTTTCGAATGTTTCGGCAGTTCCTGAGGCAATAATGTTGGGTAAGTTTTCACTTTTAAGCATTTCAGTCAAGCCTTTCATTTCATCAATTCTTCTTATGATATGTTGTGGATAGGTTGGGGTAGTTTTTATAAGATCCTGATACGTTCCGGGAAGGAAATCTTGAAGACTTTCATTCAGTTCATCAAGGATTCCGAAATGGGCAGCAGCGGTCATTGTTTCAAAAAATAATGCATTAATTCCTTTATTCACCATCGAAAACAGTAATTTATATGCTGATGCAGCTTCTGTTTTTTCACCGGCATCTTTTATTTTGAAAACTGTTCCAAAAAGATCTAAGAAAAGATTTCTATGAATTCCGCTTATAACCAAAACTCCAGTTTCAGGAATATCTTTGGAAGCTCCCATGACAGCACCGTTAACAAATTTGATGTTTACTGATAAAAGTAATTCTTCAATGGACAAAGCCATTGCAGGAGTATTAGAATTTAAATCAATATAAATCGGACGGTTTGAAGTGTTTTTTAAACATGAAATAATATTTTCAACAAGTTTTATACTTCCTTCCGGACTTGTAAGAGAAAGAATAATATCAGCTTGTTCGATTGTATTTTGAAGTGAACCAGCATCTTCAATTCCTGCATTCTGAATGTTTTGAAGCGTTTTTTGAGATCTTCCTTCTCCGGCAGTAATTACTTTAAAGTTATTTTTTATAAGCGCTTTTGCTATTTGAGTTCCCATATCTCCTGGGGAAAGTAGGGCAATTACCGGCTGAGTCTGCATTATTGGTGATTTTTATTTATTCGAAAATATTAAGACACAAATTTCCTTAATTTTTTTTAATCTGTAAAACGTTTTGTTTCGATGGGATTGATTGTTGAAACCGATGGATGAGTTTGATATCTAAATTTAAAACGATCCTGTTAAAATCTATGAAAATATCAATTTTTTAGGCATGCTAATAACTTTTTCTTTTTAATAATCTATAGTTTAGCTTAATTTTATTGGTCTACCTTTAACATCGAAATAATATTTTAATAAGCAACACCACATCATTTTTATATATTCAAATTTATACCTTATTATAATTTATTTTCCGTTCCCCTGTTTTTGGGGAATTTTTTTATTCTTCCTTTTCTGATTTTTTTAATGAAAATTTCACGCAGTATGTAAGGTAAGCAATTTATTTAGTTGTACCTTAGAAAAATATTTACGTTACGTGAAGCTGCTGATATTTGATTATTAAGTTGTTGTTGCCATTCGCTTCGCTTTATTATATTGTTGTATAGATGGCATGCAGCGCTAAATTTCAAATCTATTATGAATGGATCCGCATCTGAAACACCTTATTCGGAGTTTCTCAACGGTTTTTCAACTTCTCTTCACAATCTTTTTCAAAAAGAAAATATTGATAAGCTAAGCCTTTCAAGGGGGCTTCCACCACATGTCTGGAAAGAAATAATGAATCTGAAACCATTATCTGTAGCCATTCCGGAAGAATTTGGAGGGAGAGGAGTAAAGGTGAAAGAGTGTTTGGGTATTTTATCCGCCGCTTCTTATGAATCGCTTTCGTTGTCATTAACATTTGGGATTAATATTGCCCTTTTCCTTGAACCTGTGGCCAAATACGGAAACGATCTTGTAAAAACCGATATTTTTAAAAATTTCCTTGATCATGGTGCAATGGGAGGTTTAATGATCACCGAGCCGGAATACGGAAGTGATGCCTTAAATATGAAAACCCAGAATACATTAATAGATAATGAATACCATATAAAAGGAACAAAACATTGGCAGGGATTGACGGGGTTAGCAAATTATTGGTTAATCACCTCAAGAAATGCAAATGCTGAAGGAAAATTGTCCAGAGACGTAGATTTTTTCATTGCTAATACGCATTATAGAGAACAAAATATTGAAGTTTTAGAATATTACGACAATCCGGGATTGTATATGATTCCTTATGGATTGAATAAGATTGATATCCGAGTTCCGGAATACAATAAATTAACACCTGAAACAACAGGTCTTAAAATGATGCTCGACACGCTTCACCGGAGTCGACTACAGTTTCCCGGGATGGGAATGGGATTCCTTAAAAGAATGTTGGATGAAGCTACAAAACACTGTCAGGAAAGGGTAGTGGGAGCTTCTAATCTTTATGCTTTAGATCAGGTTCAATATCAATTGACGAGAATGCAGGCGTTTTTCACGCTTTGTTCTGCAATGTGTGCGAAAAGTTGTAAAGTAAGCGGGATTGATCACGATGTCTCTGGAAGCGGTGCTCATGCGAACAGTATGAAAGCTTTGGTGACAGATATGATGCAGGAATCTGCTCAGGTACTTGTTCAGCTTTCGGGTGGAAAAGGATACAGAACAACCCACATCGGAGGACGCGGAATTATGGATAGCCGACCTTTTCAAATCTTTGAAGGCTCTAATGAGATGCTTTACACACAAATTTCGGAAGGAATTTTAAAAGATATGAAGAAGAAAAAGGTTGAAAATTTTGCAGAATATCTTACTATTAATGAATTGACCAATAATTCGGTTAAATTATATGCTAAAGAACTGGATTTCAATATCAATACAGCGCTTTCTCAGCGTAAGATGATCGATCTTGGAAAAGTTCTGGCGAGAATAGTTACAGTGAATGATTTGTTGGAATTAAATAACTCAGGATTCAGCCAGGAACTTACAGATAGTGCTGTAGAGGTTGTGAGACAGGATATTGTAACGCTTCTTAGCTCCATGAATCAGCATCAGAACTTAAATATTGTAGAACATAATAACGATAAAAGTGATTGGATGAAGTTTTCGTAAATAGTTCGGAAAACTGGAAGATAAGTAATGAGGTTTAATATATTTTTGATAATCAATTAATTAAAATAGCAGTTATTCAGTTTATTTGTTGTATATTTGTACAATAATTAATAATTAGGCTTTTGCCTTTTGCTTTCTGTTACAGATTAGAATTAACCATTTTCTTCTTTCAGTTTTTGCTCTTTCAGCCGCAGGTTTTATAAACTTGCCAACTGAATTCAAATTACCGAAAACAATTAGGAAACCATTCCTTAAAGCTTTATCCTTTTTAAAAATTATTACAAACAGATTGATCAGTTTTAAAAATTGAAAGTTTGTAGAAGTGCCCGATGAAAAGGTCATAGAAAGTTATTGCAGGATTCAATAATATTGATGAAAGCAAAAAAATGGATGAATAAAAGAAAGTTGATTTTTCTCTTCCAATTATTCTCAAAAAAGATGATAATTTTAAATTCCTTAAAACGTATTTGATCTTATATAACGTCGGGAGATCCGGCAAAACCCCATGAATGAATTTTAAAAATTTAAATTTAATAAATCCAATAATTCGTGCCGTTACAGAAACGGGATATTCACAACCTACAGAGATACAAAGTAGTGCTATTCCACATATTTTGGTAGGTAAAGATATCATGGGCTGTTCACCGTCAGGAACAGGAAAAACTGCAGCTTTTGCAATGCCTGTTCTTCAATTATTAAAAAAAAGAGCTCCGGAACATAAAGAAATCCGAACTTTAATATTAACACCGACTCGCGAGTTGGTAACGGAAATCGAAGAAAATCTTAAATTGCACAGCAAATATCTTCCATTATCTCAGCTTTCTATTTATGAAGGCGTTTCATTGGGAGGGCAGCTAGCAGCTTTGAGAAAAACAGTAGATGTTCTTGTTGCAACGCCGGGAAGATTATTGGAGTTAACGAGTCAGAGACATATTGATCTTTCCAAAATCGAGATATTGATCTTGGATGATACAGACACAATGCTTGAAATGGGTTTTGTAAATGATGTGAAAAAAGTAGCTAAACTGATTTCTCAGAAAAGACAAACCTTATTATTTTCAGCAACCATGTCGGATAATATCCGAAGCTTTGCAAGTACTATTCTAAACAATCCTGTTGAGATCATAGTATCAGCAAAAGCAGGAGTAAAAGGGAAAACAAGTTCATTTGAAGAAAATGAACGTATGGATCTTAAAAACATCCAAAAGCAGACAGGTTTTACATTGCCGGTAAGTAAGCAAGGTAAACAGACATTTCAGTACAGTAATTAAAATATTAAAAAAATTTATGGCAGATTCTTTCTCTAAAAAGGAAAATTTCAAGAAAAAAATTCAAAAACAAAAAGAAAAAGCGTTAAGACGCGAAGATCGTAAGACAAATAATAACAAAGGAAAAGGTCTTGACGATATGCTTACTTATGTTGATTCATATGGTAGACTTACTACCACACCTCCAGAAGAAAGAATGGAGATTAACCCTGAAGATATTCAGTTAGGAGCAGCTCCTATTCCTGTAGAGGAGTTAAGAAAAACAGGTATCGTTACGTTTTTCAGTGAAAAAGGTTACGGATTTATTACCGAAGACAATAGTAAAGAGAATGTATTTTTCCACAGTAACAACTGTATACATCAAGTAAAAAAAGGAAATAAAGTTTCGTTTGAAAAAGAAAGATCTCCAAAAGGATTTTCGGCTATCAATATCGAACTTGTAAAATAAATAATAAAACAACAATTTTTAATACAAATACAATGCAACAAGGCACAGTAAAATTTTTTAACGAAACAAAAGGTTTCGGATTTATCTCTCCAGCAGACGGAGGACAAGACATTTTTGTACACTCTTCAGGATTAAAGACAAGAACAATTCGTGAGAATGACAAAGTGGTTTTTGATGTACAAAAAGGTGAAAAAGGACTAAATGCAGTAAATGTAACTTTAGCTTAATTTTCAATTAATATATCGATTCAGGTAAAGCCCCTTTTTGGGGCTTTATTTTTGTTTTAAGGTGAAAGTTAATATTTTTTTAATTTTATCTTGAAAATATTTTGTCAGAATCAAAAAACATTATATATTTGCACCACCAAAAACAACGATATAATCGGAGTTTAAGGAGAGATGGCAGAGTGGTCGATTGCGATAGTCTTGAAAACTATTGACTGTAACAGGTCCGGGGGTTCGAATCCCTCTCTCTCCGCTGGTTGAGAAACTAAAATAAGCTAAAACGCTGTAAACATCAATGTTTACAGCGTTTTTTGTTTTGCGCTAGAATCAAAAAAAATCAAAATAGGTCACGATTTATATGACCTATTCCGTGACCCATCCTGAAAATTTGAAAATGGGTCACGAAAAATTCATGGAAAGCCGACTAACAAGCAGTCTAACGATTGTACATCTTGCAGAAAGTGGTAACAAAAAGTAAATTATTAACAATTAAAGTTACCACACTATGAACAAAACATTCAACCTGTTATTCTTTATAAAAAAGAATAAAATCAGAACAAACGGAACTGCTCCCATTTACTTACGAATCACGATAGATGGCAAGGCAGCGGACATTGCCGCTAAAAGATACATCGACCCACAGAAATGGGATGTTAAAGCACATAAAGCAGTTGGCAACTCTCAGGAGGCGAAAACGCTTAATGTCTATCTTAAAACTTTGGAACAACAAGTTTACGATTGTCACTACCAGATGCTGAAAGAAGAAGACTTTGTAACATCTGAAGGTTTAAAATCTAAACTGCTTGGAACTGATGTTTCTACGAGAATGCTCATTCCTATTTTTCAGGATCACAATGATAAAGTAGAAGCGCTGGTAGGTCAGGATTTTGCCCCCGGAACATTGGAGCGTTATAAAACATCGTTAAAGCATACGCAGGAATTTCTAATCTGGAAATATAAAACTTCTGATATTGACATCACAAAGATCGATCATGCTTTTATAATGGATTATGACTTCTGGCTTCGTAGTGTTCGTAAATGCGCAAACAATACTGCGGTAAAGTACATCAAGAATTTTAAAAAGATCATTCGATTATCTATAGCGAATGGCTGGATCACCAAAGATCCCTTTTTAGGCTACAAAGCAAAGCTTAAGGTAGTGGAACGTCCATATCTTACCAAGGAAGAAATTCAGACGATTTATGAAAAGGAATTTGCATCAGACAGATTGATTCAGGTGCGTGATATTTTTCTTTTTAGTTGTTATACAGGTTTAGCGTATGTTGATGTAAAGAAATTGACGAAATCTAACGTCAATATTGGAATAGATGGCGATCAATGGATATTCACACATCGTCAGAAAACCGACACCTCTACCAGAGTTCCGTTACTGCCTTTAGCCCAAGAACTGATCTTGAAGTATGAAGACCATCCTGAATGTGTAAATTCAAATGTCTTGTTTCCCGTACTCAGTAATCAGAAAATGAATTCCTATCTCAAAGAAATTGTGAATGTCTGCGGAATCAATAAAGAGCTGACTTTCCACATTGCAAGACACACATTCGCTACTACTGTTACATTGTCTAATGGCGTTCCCATTGAAAGTGTAAGCAAAATGCTCGGTCATACGAATATTAAAACCACTCAGCACTATGCGAAGATTTTGGATAAGAAAGTGAGTGATGATATGTCAGTGTTAAGGGGGAAACTTCAAAGTAGAGAGGAAATAAAACGTTTAGGATAAACAATTGGTAGTTAAAGATGGGTTTTAAAGTATTTTTCTAATCAATATCCAAAAAAAATAAAAATCCCAACTTTAGTTGGGATTTAAAAAACAAAAAACGAAACTTATTTTGAATCTCCTGGCTTGTGGACGTATGGTTTTAAAGCTGGATGTTTAGGTTTTGTTTATGTTGTTACTCGTTGTCTTCTGTAGGATACATTTTCATTTTTAGGTTTTCACGATTATTAATATATTGGAAATATTTAACTCACATTTACCACCTGCTTAATCGTATTATAAAAAGCCCGATAGAAAGAAGGGTCCTGTGCATACAACTTATACAATTCAAGTTCTTGTTTTCTCTGTTGAGACATTACATCATCTAGGATTTTTTTTAATGCTAATTCTCTGTTTTGATCATCTGCATTTTGGGCTACTTTCATATCAAAATCAGGATGTGCCTGAACAGATTTGCTTAAAGAAATAAATTTCACTCTTTGATCTTCCGGTGTAGCGTCCCAACCTTGAAACCATTTTTCATTAAATCCGTTGATAATACTTTCCAATTCATCTTTTTCTTCCTCACCGTGAGCGCCACGAACATTTGGGTTTTGTGGATCCAATTCGGTTTCTGAATCATCAAGTGAGATTTGTGTATTCAGCTTTACCCGTTCCAAACCGTAAGTCGATAAATCGACAGACTCAAGCAATTTATCGAGTGCATCACTTTGTGGATCCTCAATTTTAAGTTTTGGAATAAGAAACTTTAAAAACCAGAAAAGCTTTTCCCACAAAATCATTTCGTATGGTAAAATAGCAGCAACTTGTCCATATATCTTTACAAACTGCTTTGCCTTGATTTTATAATCCGCTTTTTCTTTTTCTTCTAGTTCTAAGTCTGAAACAAACCGTTGTGCTGCAACATCAATTATTGGACTTAAAAACTGTGCATCGACTTTATTAAAGTATTTTTCATTAAAATTTTCTACTTCTGACTGTTCATAAATTCCGGAATCATCCAAACTGTCTTTAAGTTCGTGCAACACATTGATATCAGTAGCACTGCTTAATGTTGTTGAGGTATAAAACGGGTCGAATGAGGTTTTAATATCTTCCACCGTATTAAAGAAATCAAGCACAAAGAGGTCTTCGGTTTTCTTGCCCAATTTATTGGCAGAACGGTTTAATCTCGATAAAGTCTGTACCGCCAAAACATTTTGCAGCTTTTTATCCACATACATTGCGGAAAGTTTGGGTTGGTCAAATCCAGTCAGATATTTATTGGCAACCACCAGCATTCTGTATTCGTCTTCATCAAATTTATCTTTGGTCTCGCTTTCTGGAAAACCGTTCATCTGGGCTTCGGTAAATTCAATTCCGTCCACTTCTTTTGTGCCTGAGAATGCTATGACGATTTTGAAAGGATTTCCTCTGCTAATTAACAATTGTTGCAAAGTCTGGTAATAACGAATGGCAGATTCTATGCTTTGAGTTACGACCATTGCTTTAGCTTTACCTTTTAGCTTTTTGGTATTCACAACTGATGAGGTAAAATGATCCAACATTATTTCTGCTTTCGTGCCTACGGTTTGTTTATGCTTTTCTACATAAGCACGTAATTTTTTCTGTGCTTTGGAAGTATCGAAAAGGGGATTATCCTCGATCGATTTTTCAATTTCATAGTAACTTTTGTACGTAGTGTAATTGGCTAAAACATCCAAAATAAATCCTTCTTCAATGGCCTGTTTCATCGAATATAAATGGAAAGGTTTGAAAGATCCATCTTCCTGTTTCACACCAAATTTCTCAAGTGTATTATTTTTAGGTGTAGCTGTAAAAGCAAAATAGGAAGCATTCTTGCTCATCTTCCTTGCTTTCATAGCTTCAAGAATTTTATCCTGATAATCTACTGCATCTGTATCTTCTCCTTTATTTCCGATAGCTTGATTAAGTTTGTCGGCAGAACTTCCCGATTGCGAACTGTGGGCTTCATCCACAATGACCGCGAATTGTTTGTTGTTCATATCAGCAATGCCGTCAATGATGAATGGAAATTTCTGAATGGTCGTTATGATAATTCTTTTACCGTTTTCCAAAGCTGATTTCAAATCCGAAGACTTGTACGCAGGAGCAACGATGTTTTTAACTTCTGAAAATTCTTTGATATTATCACGAAGTTGCTTATCCAACAATCGTCTGTCAGTCACCACAATCACAGAATCAAACAAAGGCTGATTGGTATTTTTTCTTCCTGCAACAGCTTCACTTTTAGGATAGGCTTCTATCAATTGATAAGCAAGCCACGTAATGGAATTGGACTTGCCGGAACCTGCACTGTGCTGGATAAGATAGGTTTCTCCAGCACCTTTTTGAGTGCTGTCTTTTATCAGTCTTCGCACTACATCCAGCTGATGGTATCGCGGAAAGAATAAAGTCTTTTTGCTCAGTGCATCATTTTCTGCACCATCAAACCTTACAAAATGCTGAATGATATTGGCAATACTTTCTCTTCGCAAAACATCCTGCCAAAAGTAAGAAGTCTTATGTCCGAAAGGATTGGGCGGATTACCTTTTCCATAATTATTACCAAGATTGAACGGTAGGAAAAACGTATTCGCACCATCCAGTTTGGTAGTCATATAGATTTCATCGGTATCGACGGCAAAATGTACAATACATCTTCCAAAATTCAGCAAAGGCTGAGCAATATCTCGCTTGTGTTTATATTGGTTGACGCCGTGTACTTTGGCATTTTGTCCTGTCCAATGGTTTTTCAACTCGATGGTAGAAATAGGAATACCGTTGATGAAAATCACCATATCAATTTCTTCCAGCGGATTGGCAACCGAATATTTTAATTGTCGGGTAACGCTGAACTGATTATTCTCAAAATTATCCTTGATGCTCTGACTGCTGTTCTGCAAAGACACCACATAAAATAAAGTGAAATGCGCATCATCGACCGCCAAACCTTTACGAAGCAAACGCAAAATACCGTACTTTTTCACCAGCTTATCGAAACGGTCAAGAACTTTTATTTTCCAGTCAGATTGGCGTTTGAGTTTTTCCAATTCGTCCTTTTGTGTTGTTTCTAGAAAATTCCAAAAGCGCTCTTCATCCAATGAATATTTTGCATTGAAATCTGCCGGATTACCTATGAGATAACCATTACTACTGTAAGACTCTTTAGGTTCGGCAACCGTTCCATTTTTCATGTCTTCTGTAGAAATACCACAGAGTGCTTTTTCTATGGCGGTTTCGAGAGCGAGCTCGTTGGTTTGTGATGGCATAAGTTTTTAATTTTTTGACCAATTTTGAAGTGCGGTAAAAACACTTTCGCTAGTTAATTTTTTATAATGAAAATCAAAAATATATTGACTGTTCTCAGCAAAGTTTGTTTTGATCATTTGAAAAATACCGTTATGAGTAAAAAAACTTTCACAATTACTATAATGACTCCAACGTCCAAAATTAAATCTATCACCATACCAATCCCATTCAGATAAGCCTAAAAGTTTGTTGACCTTTAATAGATAAATAATATAAATCTGATTTTTATAATTTGGCTCATTTACCAAATCCTCTTCAAATTTATATTTCTCTGAAAACCACTTTTTTTGATTTTCTCGAGTAAAATAATTTATGTCATTTATATCACATAGACTTATAATTAGATCTAAAAATCCGGTTTTTTTTGTAAAATTAGAGTAAACGATTTTTTCATTGTCATTTTCGTAAACGTTTGTTGGAATCAAATCTCCCCAAATAGTGTTTTCATTGTTCAAAAATAATTTATATGCGATCAGTATTTTCTCAAAATTATTAATTTTAAATTGAGGTTCAATCTTCTCCGTTATTTTTATAAGATGTAATATTTCTCCTCTAAAAACATATCTTAATGTTTCGCAAAACCAGAAAGAATCTTCAATTTTTAATCTATCTCCTACAGTTTGTAAATCGTCAGCAAAAAGTGGACATTTGATATTAGAAATTTAAGGAGTGTTTTCATAAAAAGAGTAATTTTAATTATGGCAACACCGAAAAAGAAACCGACCGAAAAATTTGTAAAAGATATTC
>Ga0302167_10000281_pt1 | contig 26298 bp, 30 predicted proteins | sample I_Fen_N1_1_FD_193496 | JGI IMG/M metagenome (GOLD analysis project Ga0302167, IMG submission 193496) | Peat permafrost microbial communities from Stordalen Mire near Abisko, Sweden - I_Fen_N1_1 | ecosystem: Environmental > Terrestrial > Soil > Wetlands > Permafrost | place: Sweden: Abisko...
GTACATGGAGATTGTACTAATTGGAATAGAGTTGAATGTTACTATCATAAGAATTCTAGAGAATATGGTATGGAAGATTTAGATATAACTTTAAGAAAAAGAGCAGGATATTATTTAATTATTGGAAGAAAAGGACAAAGAGCATTTGAAAGAAGTTATGATTCTATAGTTCATTATGATGAGGAGTTATTTAATGAGATAATCAAAGACCACAAGATGTTGTTTGAAATGTTGCTTAGTGGAATGTAGAAAGGGGTGAAGTAAGATGGAAAATAAATTTCCAATACTAGGTTCAAAACCAAAAGAGTATATCCCATTAGATATAATAAAACTACATGAAACACAAGCAATTAGAAACCATACCCAAACGTTGAAACGACTAGCTGAGCGTGGTGGTCTTGGTTGGATTGAAGTCTTATGTGTCTTAGAGGATAGGGAGTATGATTTTCATACTAAATTAACCGAAATGTCTGCAAGAACTAAAGTATTAGAAATTATTAATTTATTAAATAGTGAGGTGTAATGATATGGAATTTGATAATATAGATGAGTTATTTGAACATATAAAACAAGAATGTCAAAAGAGTCTAGATGATATCACTCAAAAATATAAATTAAGCACTGACGATGAAGAAAAATTGGATTTATTGCTTAAGGAAATTATGAGTGATAATACATACGAAAGTAAAGTATATCGTGATTATTGTATAGTATTTGGCAATAGAGAATATGTAGATAATATTAGAATTAAAGTAGAACAAATAGATAGACCTAATGGAGCAGATGATGACGATATAATTAGAGAATATGTGTTAAATAATTATGGTTATAGAGATTATGAAATTATTGAATTAGACATGTTGGAAAAGGTAATTCTATAATTATGTCTTGTTAAAAGATGTCTTTTAAAAGGATATGATTAACTGTAAAGGAGTGATATTATGGAATGGTGACATGGATAAGGAGTTAATCATAAAATAGAAAGGAAGAAATGTTATGGATGTTAAAAAAGAATTGTTAAAAATACATGTTTGATTTTACAATGAAAATAATAAATTTATTGATAAAAAAGGACGAAAGTAATAGAGAATTGATAGAAAAAGAATTATTTAAAATGATAAATAAGAAATAAAAAGAACATTTAGAGGAATTACAAAAATCAACAGAAGAATCAAGAAATTGGAATTTAAAAGATACAAATTGCACAGGTGGGCAATTATCTCCAAGTAATGATAATATGTGGCTAAGATAAAATTATAAATATATTTATAATTTTTTGGTTATAATATACCTTGAGGTGATATTTATGGATTGGTTATTAATTTTAAATGTTATATTTGAGATAGTTTTATGTATCTCAATGTTGACTCAAAGTATAATCATGATTTACAAATTTTTTATTAGTAAGCAAGAAATAACTGGTAAAGAGTTAGTTATTATAATGATGTTAAATACAATATCTCTTACACTTTCATATTTTACTCATATAAATAGGAGTTGAATCTATGAAAATAATTAATAATCAAAAGATAATAACTAATAAACAAATAGAAAAAGTATTAAAATTGACTAAATTTACTAAGCTAGATAAAATTAAATTAATTGTGCTAGAAAAGAAAACAGATATCAGTAAATCTAGATCACTATTGGATTATATCCGTTTCTTTTTAAACTATAATTGTGAAGGCTCTTATAATGAGAATACAGATAGTATTATATTAAAACTTTATAACCTAGAGGGTAATATTGAGGATAAAAGGTTATATGGAATAGGTGTTTTATTGCATGAATTAAAACATAGGGATGAGATTTTACTTACTGGAGATACAAATGAAAAATCTGCTGATAAATATGCTAAAAAGTTTTTGAATAATAATTCTAAAGCTATTAAAGATATACTAAAGTTAAAAGATGAATGGGAAATTGAAGATTTTTAAGTAGATGGAATAGTAAAAAATAGGAGGAGTGTTGAATTATGAATCAAGGAATATTATATACAAGTTATTTTGCTAAATTTAAAAAGGGGATAGGTGATAAAATATCTATAGCTAGGTTTAATCCTAAGTGGTTAAATAGTAATGAATTATTTGCATGGTGTACAAGTTTAGCACCTAGTAAGGAACTATTAAATGATTATAAGTATAAAGGCATATCTTGGAACGAATATACTGAAAGATATAATAATGAAATTAAGAATTCAGAACAGGCTCAATTTGATATCAGCAGTATTTGTACTAGACTAATTTTAGGGCATGATATTACTTTATATTGCTATGAGAAGTCTATAGATAATTGTCATAGATATTTATTAGCTGAGATATTTAAAGAAAAGGGAATTGAAGTTAAAGAAATCATATAAAAACAAAATATATAAAATAAAAGTATTGACTTATATAAATTTTGGTAGTAAACTAAGAATGTACCAAACAATAAAATATAATAAATAAAGGAGAGAATAAAAATGAATGAATTACAATTTGAAATAACAGGAATATCAATGGAAAGGAGAATTAATGGAGATACAACTATTGATGCAATATGTGTTGAAAACAGTTTTCCAATACATATAAAAATACCATCATCATTAACTACTAAGGATTATATTAAAAAAGAATTACATAAGAAATACTTCAAGCAATTAAATACTAATGATAGAATACAAGTTAATGTAGGAGATATTATATAAACAAAATATATAAAATGGTTGACGTTGGATAGTAAATAAATTATACTAAAATAAGTGGTAGAGAACAACAACTTTACCACTTATATATAAGAAAGTCACAAATATTGAAAAGCTACAGGCTAGTGATAGCCACATTTTAAAAATGTAATAAGTTGGTAAAAGGTATGTTTTATGTAAACTAAAATAAATTATAATTAATATGTTTTGTTGAGTAACTAATACTCATGGATGCTAAACAAAGTATATTATATACTTAATAAAATACATATAATAAAGGAGAGATAATAATGAAACAGTCAATTAGAAGAAATGTATTTGAAACCAATTCAAGTAGTACACATTCATTATGTGTAACAAAAAATAATATTCTAGATCAAAAACAAGAATCACTTAATTTTTCAATAGGAGAATTTGGTTGGGAGGAAAACACTTTAGATAGTCCTTCAGAAAAAGCTTCATATTTATATACTGCAATATTAGTTTGTGATGGTAAAATGGATTGCTTAGAATCAGTTAAAAATGCATTAAATAATAATGGTATAGAATATGAATTTGAAGAACCAAATTTTGATGACGAATATAGATACTTGAACAATGGTTACATTGACCATTCAGGAGAAATATATGATTTTCTAGACATATGCAATGATGAAGATAAAATTATGAGATTCTTATTCTCATCTGAAAGTTTTATATTAACTGGAAATGATAACGCTGATTCAGATGTAGAAATTAATGTAGACTATGATCATGAAGAATATTATAAGGGCAATTAAAGGAGGAATTAAAATGTTAAAATCAGTAAGACTTAATGTATTTGAAACAAATAGTAGTTCAACTCATAGTTTAACTTTGGTATCAAAAGAGGATTATGAAGCGTGGAAGAATGGAGAATACTTAATAGATGAAGGAGATGACCTTGTTACAAAAGAGCAAGCTATCAAAGAATTAAAAGAAGATTATCCAGATAAAGATTTTGACAATGAAGATGTAGTCAATGAACTTTTAGAAGATTATTGTTTTAAAACAAATAAAGAATACTTTAATGATGAATATTTAGAAACTTTTACAACTAGATATACGTCAAAAAGTGGTGATGAAGTTGTGGCTTTTGGTAAATATGGCTATGAAGGTTAAAATACATAAATAAATAAAATAGAATAGAGGGATTTATAATGAATAATAAATGGGTTAAATATGAAAATGGAAACTATACAGTTAAATTCAACTTAGAAAATGGGACAAAGATTAGAGAGACAGAAGATAATGAATTTATATCAGCTTTTCCAGAATGTATAGATTTAAAAATAACAAATCAATGTGATATGGGTTGTAAATATTGTCATGAAGACTCAACTATTGATGGATTGCATGGAGATGTCTTAAATTCAGAATTTATAAATACTTTGAAACCTTATACAGAACTTGCTCTAGGTGGTGGAAATGTATTAACTCATCCAAATTTAATTGAATTTTTAAAAGTGCTTAAATCCAAAAATATTATTGCAAATATAACAATAAATCAAAAGCATTTTATATCTAGTAAAGATACAATTAAGTATATCGTAGATAATGATTTAATCAAAGGATTAGGAGTTTCATTAATATCTCCAACTGATGAATTTGTTGAATTGATTAAACAATATCCTAATGCAGTAATTCATGTAATAAATGGAATTGTACCAATAGAAGACTTACAAAAATTATATGACAACAATTTAAAATTACTAATTCTAGGATACAAAGTCTTCAGACGTGGGAAAGATTACTATTCCCCTGTTGTAGAAAGCAATAAACAAATTATATATGATAGTATATGTGATATTATTAAAGGATTTAAAGTGGTTAGTTTTGATAACCTAGCTATTAAACAAATTGATGTTAGAAGAATATTCACAAATAAAGGTTGGAATGAATTTTATATGGGTGATGATGGACAATTTACAATGTATATTGATCTAGTAAAGAAACATTTCGCTAGAAGTTCAGTTTCAGTTCAAAGATATGATATATTAAATAACATTGAAGATATGTTTAGCATAGTAAAGAATGAGAAATCAGATAAATAAAACAAATTATATAAAATAAGAGTTGACAAGGAAATTTCAATATGCTAAAATACAAATAGTGGTTGAGTTTCCAAGTCAACACAATACATAAGTATATAAATAGTCTGTTTTATCGAAAATGATAAAATATATAAAATAAGGTTGACAAGTTTGGTAAATGATGCTAAACTAAGAATAGTTAATAAATAAAACTTAAATACATAACTAAACAAATTATAATAAATACAGAGGTGATATAGATGATTGAATTAAATGGTAAATATAATACTGCAAAAGTTTTTACTGATAATGTAGAACAAACTGCAATTAGTCAAATAATAGAATTGTGTAGTCAAGAATTTGTTAAAGATTCAAAAATTAGAATTATGCCTGATACACACGCTGGTGCAGGATGTACTATAGGAACTACAATGACAATTCAAGATAAAATTGTTCCTAATCTTGTAGGAGTAGATATTGGATGTGGAATGTATACTATTAAGCTAAAAGAGAAAGAAATAGATTTTCAAAAACTAGATGACACAATTAGAAAATATGTTCCTAGTGGTCAAAACATAAGAAAAGCAGAACATAAGCTAGTTGATAAAATTAATTTAAAAGAACTAAAATGTTTCAAGTATATAAATGATGATAGAGCATTAAAAAGTATAGGAACTTTAGGTGGTGGAAATCACTTTATAGAAGTTGATAAAGACGAACAGGATAACTTATATTTAGTAATTCATAGTGGATCAAGATATTTAGGAAAACAAGTAGCAGAACATTATCAAGAGTTAGGATATAAGAAACTAACAGAGAATAGAGAATCAAGAGAAAAATTAATCAATAAGCTTAAATCAGAAGGAAGAGAAAAGGATATTAAATCTGAATTAGCTAAAATTCCAACTACTAAAATTAATAAACAATTAGCATATATTGAAGGAGAAGATTTAAGTAATTATCTAAATGATATGAAAATAACTCAATACTATGCTGAATTAAATAGAATAGCAATGGCAACTGAAATATTAAAGAACATGAATTTATATGAAGTTGAATCATTTACTACTATTCATAATTATATTGATGTAGAAACTAAAATATTAAGAAAAGGTGCAATATCTGCTAATAAAGATGAAAAAGTTATTATACCTATCAATATGAGAGATGGAAGTTTAATTTGTATAGGTAAAGGAAATGAAGATTGGAATAATTCTGCACCTCATGGAGCTGGACGTATATTGTCAAGAAGTAAAGCTAATGAGAAAGTTACATTAGAAGAATTTCAAGATAGCATGAAAGATATATGGACTACTTCAGTATGTCAATCTACAGTTGATGAAAGTCCAATGGCATATAAACCTATGCAAGAAATAATTGATAATATTCAAGATACTGTTAATATAGTAGATATTATTAAACCATTATATAATTTTAAGGCTAACAGTTAGAAAGAGATAATTAAGTCTCTTTCTACAATATAAATCAAATGATAAAATATATAAAATAAGCTTGACTTAATTAGTAGATAATGTTAAACTAAGAAAGTAGTAACAAGTAAGTAAAGAATACATATAAAAAACAGTTTGCTTAAAAGAGTAGAAATACTCTAACGAATTTCATGGAGTTTATCGCCTCCAATAATGGCTAGATATTAATGACTGGTACTTATTAATATCGGAGGGTGTAAGAGTTAAGATGGCTAAACTTAACCTACTCTTTTAAGCAAATTTAAAAAGCTTAAATAATAAAATATATATAATAAAGGAGAAATGAAAGATGAATATGAACAAAATTGAGGGAACTGCATTTATTAGTTATGACATGAGTGGGAGCATAGACAATGAAAAGCAAGCTTATTACAAAAAGGTTTACGATTATTACAATAATCTATATAAAAATGTAAAAGTTATAAAACACACAACTGTAGGTAAATTTTCAGACATTGATGACATACTAAATAATTCAGAATCAGGTGGTACATATATTTCATCGGGGCTTAAATTAGCAGTTGGAGAAGTTTTAGCAAGATGTAATTCATTAGATAAAGTTATATTATGTGGAGATGGAGATAACTGGAGTGAAGATAATGACAGAGTATTAAATTTAATAGGAATTTTAAATGACTATTGCAAAATAGATTATCTTGAGTTTTTACCTTGTACATATTCAACTACAATGTATGACAAATTAAGAAAAATATACACAGTAGCAGAGAGTGATAATATTAAACTATATAAGATAACAGATAAGGAACAAGATATATTCGGAAAGAAATTAGCACCTAGAAAAGAGTCTTTCAATATAGCTATTCATATAGATGGAAATAAAACTATTGCTAAAACTATGGATGGAAAAGTGGGAATAGCTACATGTAACCCAAATGATGAATATAATAGAGAAGAAGGAATTAGAGTTGCAGTTAGTAGATTGTTAGAAATTAAAACTTTCTAAAACAATAATTCACTCTATAATCGCTTTAAATCATTAAAAACTGAAAATATTAGAAATTACAACTTAAAATGAATTATAGAGGAAATTAGAAAAAATGGACAAGATTTAAGAAATTCTAAAAACAAGAATGGCTTAAACAGGGCGTTTCAAAATTGAAAAAGCAGTTAAAAGAATAATTTTATAAGGACTTAATAAAATATAGAATATCAAAATTAGTTTAAATTGCATTAAGTTTAACTCGAGAAGTTAAAATGCGTAAATAATAAATTATATAAAAACAAACAAATTATAAGGGTGACGTCCAACGTCAGAAGGAGAGAAATATTATGGCTAACGAATTAAGACAAGGTAAAAACGCATTAACAATTGTAGGAGCAATCAAAGAACACAAACTATCTAAGTTTGAAGGTAAGGACAAAGAAGGAAAGAGTCAAACATCAATAAATGGATCTTTTGTAGTTAAAGCAGGAGAATTTAAGGAAGTAGAAGTTAATGTATTTGTGGCTGAAAAAACTAGTAAGGGGAAAAACAATAAAACCTTTGATGTTCTAAAATCAATTTTAGATGAAACCAATAAGACAATGGCAAATGCAAAAGAGGATGAAGTGGTTACAAAAGTTAGAATTCAAGGAAGTGGTGACTTTACACCTCAATTTAAAGAAGATACTTATAAGAAAAAAGAGGGAGATGAAGTAGCAACAACAAATAAAATAGATTTAGGTTACGGCAATGTAACAATTGACAATTCAATAACTGAAGATAAATACAAGGCAGAATTTGATGTAGAGATATATGTTACAACAGTTGAAGAAGAGTTAGACAAAGATGAAAATGAAACTGGTAGAGTTAAAGTAAAAGGTTGGTTGCCTGTTTATGGTGGAAAAGTAATCCCTATAAGTATGGTAGCTGGAATGACTACAGACGATGATGGAGAAGAAATTAACATTGCAGAGGGTATATTAGACTCTGTAGAAGAAGGTGGTACATTCAATGCTTGGGGAGATATTAATTTTGAAAAAATAGTAGAAGAAATTAAAAAGGGTGGAAGTATTGGTAAAGCTAAAGTAGAAACAAAGAATACATATATAAATGAACTTGTTATTACTGGTGGAGATGTAGTAGAAGATGAAGAAAAAGAATTTGAGGAAGAATTAATTAAACAAGCTAAGTTGGAAAGAGATAAAGTAATAGAAGAAAAAAAGAATGAAGCACCAAAAGAAGATAAAAAAAGCAAAGGTATAGGAAAAGGTGGAGACAAAGCTAAAAGAGAACGTCCTAAGTTTTAAGCTAGATACGAGGGTATTTTTACCCTCAATAAATCAAATTAACAAAATAAAAATAAATTATGAAATGGAGAGATAAATATTATGGCATTAGATAAAGAAATTGCAGAATTATTTCAAAAAGAATTCAGAGGAGATGCTAAAATTTCAAGGGTATCAGAAGATTTAAGAGGAAAAGCAATAGTAATATATGGAGGAAATAACTTAGGTAAAAGTTTACAGGCTTCAAGATTACCTAACCCAATATTTATGCCTTGTGAAAAAGGTCTTAACGCTATTAACGGAGCTTTAGTATTAAAGACTACTTCTTGGTCAGATTTAAAAAAGAATGGTAAAAAGTTATCAAATAAAAAATTTACCAATGTGTTAAATGGTGGAGCACAAATAACATTGATTATAGATGGGTTTGAAAATATAGGAAAATATTGCAAAGCATATCTATGCTCTAAGTATGATGTTCCTACAATAAGTAAAGCCAATGATGGGTATGGAGCATGGGAAGAATACGAAAATCTTGTATGGGGTTTTGTAGATAATCTTTTAGGATTGGGATATACAGTAGTCTTTATAGGGCATGAAAAGTTTGATAAAAAGAAAGATAAATTTGTAATAAATGGAGATGAACGTAACATCAAACCAATTAGAGATAATGCAGATATAGTATGCTATCTTGAATCTAATGGGTTGACAGATGATGGAGTTCCAATACATTCAAGTGCTAATCTTGCCGAAAGTAAAGATTTTTTTGCTAGAACAAGATTTAGTTACATGGATACATATATAGAAGATTTTACAGCAGAAAATTTAGAATCAACTATTGTAGAAGGTATTAAGGCACAGAACAAAGCAGAAGGATATGATTCAGTTACTTTTCAAGAACAACAAGAAATTTATGAGGAAGAAGAGATAACATTTGAAGAAGCAATAGAGCAAATAAAAGAATTATATACGGAGTTTTCAAAGACAGAAACGTTAGAAGATGTATATATGGATATAGTTGCAGAGCATTTAGGAGAAAGTGCAGTAAGCGAAGCCACTCCTAAGCAATTAGAAGCGTTAGTGTGTATAAGAGATGATTTACAAGAAAAATTAGACGAAATGGAATAATAGAATACGGGGTAGGAGACTATCCCGTATTTTTATAAAAAGAGGTGAATTTATGGCAAAAGCAACTTCAGGAAAATGTAATATGTGTGGTAGTAAATTTTTAATAGAAGAATTGATAATAAGGAGTGGTAAAAAGTATTGTAGTGAATGTATTGAGATAAAAGACCAAGAAAATGAAGATTGGAGTACATTATATGAATACATAAAGGATATCTATAATTTTTCAACAGTACCGATTTTATTTATTACTCAACTTAATAAATTTAGAAAAGATGAGAAAAATCCATTGACAAGTATAGGTATGTACTATACTTTGAAATATTATTATGAAATATTAGAGAATGAAATATTAGACGATAAAGGTGTTGGAATAATACCATATTACTATGACCAAGCAAGTAAATACTATTCAAAAGTATTTGATTTGGAAGAAAAAGCAGAGTCATTTATATTTAAAGATAAAAAACAAATTATAAAAACAAAGAGATATAATACATATAATAAAACTAAAAAACAGATTTCATTAAACGTATGGAGGACTGACAATGAAGAATATTAGCAAAAAACAAATTATGAAATATTATAACCCTCAAGCAAGTTGTCAAGTATTGGGTTGTTTAATGAATAATCCTTCTATGATAAAAAGAAGAGAATATAATCTAAATCTTGAGGATTTTATAGGAGATAAGCATATATTATTATTCACTTGCATTTATAACTTAGTGCAACAGGGATTAAAAGAGATTGCTATAGGAGATATAGAAACATATTTATCTACAAATGATTTAAAAGGTCACGATTTATTTTTCAACAATGAACAAAATTTTGAATGGCTGAATATGGTGTACGAAGATGCTAACTTGGGAAATTTTGAATATTACTATGGACTAGTTAGAAAAATGGCTCTATTAAGAGGATATCTAGAAGAAGGATTTGATATAAGAGATATCTTAGATATTGATGAAATAGACCATATAATTATAAAAGAACAGAATGAAAATTTAGACAATAAAACAATAGATGATATAAAAAGACATTTTGATAAAAAAGCTATGAGAGTAAAGCAAAGATTCGATGATAGAGATGAAACCAATAAACGCAAATCTGGGGAAGGAGGAAAAGAATTAAGGAAATTGTTAAAAGAAAGTCCTAACTATGGTTTTAACTTAGAAAGTACATACTTAAATACTATTACAAGAGGAGCTTTACCAAAAAAATTCATATTAGAAACAAGAGATAGTGGTCTTGGAAAAACAAGAGTAGCTATAGAAAGGCTTATAGGTATATGTTCTCCTTATTTATGGGATTTTAAAACAAATAAATACATAAAAAATCCAAATGGTCAAAATAATTCAGGGTTATATATAGGTACAGAAATGGAATTATATGAAGAATTAGAACCTATGATATGGGCTTTTATAAGTGGTGTAGAAGAGAATAAAATAAGAGATGATGAATTAACTGAGGAAGAAGAAACAAGAGTTGATATGGCAGTAGAATATTCTGACCAAATGCAGTTGTTTTTAGAGGATGAAGAAAATTATGATCTGTCTTATTTATGGTCTACTACAGAACAATATAAAGAAGACTATAACATTTCTGTATTATGTATAGATTATCTAGAATTAACCGCCAGTCTGATTGGAGAGTATTCACAATTAACTAGAGGAATGTCAGTAAGAGAAGACCAAGTATTGTTAAATTTATCAGCGAATATAAAAAATATGAGTAAGAAATTTGATTTAACAATTTTTGGATATACACAAACTACAGATGAAGCAAGAAGAGATGGAGTTAGAGACCAAAGGGCAGTAAAAGGTGCTAGATCATTGCCTAATAAATGCGACGTCGGCATTACAGTGTTTGAACCAACAAATAAAGAATTGGAAATGATAGAACCATTAATTAAAAAATGTAAGGGAATAAATAATACAATAACACCAAATGCTTGTTATACAATTTATAAAAATAGAGGAAATGTGCATAAAAATATAAAAATTTGGGGGTATAACAATTTAGGAAACGGAAGATTTATAGACCTATTCTGTACTGATAAAAATTATAACCCTATGAATATACAAGAGACTTTTATTGAATTAGAGGGATAATATATGATTGATAGAGAAGAACTCTTACAATTAATTACAGAAGAAGATATTATACAGATTATGAATAATTTAGGTAGTGAATACATGAAAGATGAAGGAGACCATATAATTTTTGATGCCATATGTCATGGAAGTAATTCTAAAAAATTATGGTATTATAAAAATAGTGGATTACTGCAATGCTATAGTTGTTGTGGGTCTATGAGTTTATATGACTTAATAATGAGTGTATTAAGTGTACCTTTTAAAGAATCTTTTCAATATGTGGCAAATTTTAAAGGTATAGATGTTCATGGAACTAAACCGAAAGGAATTATAAAAAGAGAGAAAGAGAATACTGATTTAAAATTTTTAAGACTACATAGAAAAAAGATTGAAAAAAGGAATATAATATTACCTACATATTCAGAAAATATATTAAACGTATTTGATAATTATATGCCTTCAACTTGGTTTGATGAAGGCATACTCCCCAATATAGCAATGTATTTTGAAATTAAAATATATTTTAATCAAAATAAAGCTATCATTCCCCATAGAGATATCAATGGTAATTTAGTAGGGATAAGAAGTAGAAATTTTAATCATTGGCAAATAGATAGTGGAATGAAATATATGCCTATAAAAATACAGGGACTAACCTATAAATATCCCATGAATTTTAATCTATATGGCTTATATCAAAACAAAGCAAATATAAAAAGATTTAAAAGAGTAATAATATTTGAATCGGAAAAAAGCGTGTTACTTTATGGAAGTATATATGGACAAGAAAATAATATAGCAGTTGCTACATGTGGGATGACGTTCTCATTATTTCAAAGAGATTTATTAATTTCTCTAGGAGTTACGGAAATAATAGTTGCCTATGATATGCAATATGAGTTAGATAAAATAGATAAACAAAATAAGAAGAAGTGGGAAGAATATTGTGGATACTTTAAACGGTTAATTAAAATAGCAAAAATGACAATGGACTATTGCAATATATCTGCAATTAGTTGTTGGGACGATAGAATAAACTATAAAGATTCTCCCATAGATCAAGGGAAAGAGATATTTGAAGAATTATATAGGGAAAGATTTTTAATAAGTGATATTAAAGAATTAGAGGAGTTGATTGAATAATGAAATATAAAGTATTAAATAAAGGATATTCAATAAATCAAGATGGAGAGTTATTGAATGTTTTATTAAAATCAAGAGGTGTTGACAATCCTGATGAATTTTTAAATTTAAATGAGTCTTGTATACATAATGGAATGTTATTTCAAAACATGGATAGAGGACTTAATATGTTAAATTGGCATATAGAAAACAATAGTAAAATACATATAAAAGTGGATGTCGATACTGATGGTGTTAGTTCTGGAGCAGAAATAGGTTATTATATACATGATGTTAATGAAGATTTAGAAATAAGCTATTCTATGAATGAGGGGAAGAAACATGGAATAATTGTTGATACTATTCCAAAAGATATTCAATTATTGATAGTTCCAGACGCAGGAACAAATGATGTTGAACAATGTAAAATATTATCTGAAAAATATGATATAGATATATTAATTTTAGATCATCATCTAATAACAATAAAGAATCCATATGCGATAGTAATTAATAATCAAGATGGTCAGTATCCAAATTCCACTTTATCAGGAGCTGGAGTTGTATATAAGTTCTGTAAGGAGTATGATAAACAATATAGTTATGATTATGCGGACGATTATTTAGACTTAGCTTCTGTAGGAATTTGTGGGGATTCAATGGATTTAAGAAACTATGAAACTAGATACTTAGTTCTTAAAGGATTAAATAAAATAAATAATAAATTATTAAAAGAAATACTAATTAAAAATAAAACAATTGAAACATTAGACGATGACGCAAGTATAAATATAAAAACTGTAGAATGGGATATAGCACCTTGTTTCAATGCTACTGTAAGAAGTGGTAAGCCAGAAGAAAGATTAGATATGATTAAAGCCATTACAGGTCAAAAAGAAGATAGAGAATATAAACCTAGAAAATCAAAAACTAATCCTAATCCTGAAATTGAAGTACATTCTATTCAAAAAACAATGGCTAGAGTTTTTACGAATGTAAGAAGTAGACAAAATAAATTAGTGGCTAAAAGAATGGAAGACTTAATTAAAAGAATACAAGAACAAAATCTAGCAATAAATAAAATAATTATGGTAGACGCTTCAGATATTATAGAAGAAACAACTTTTACAGGCTTGGTTGCCAATAAATTAGCTGATTATTATAAGAGACCAGTTTTAGTATTAAAACAAGTAAGAGAAGGTTTATTTGGAGGTAGTGGTAGAAATTTTAACTTGTCTCCTATAGAAGATTTAAATGAACTGTTATCAAGTACGAAAATGTTTGAATCTGTTTCGGGACATCCTAATGCGTTTGGAATGAAGATAAAAGAAGAAAATATTAATAAAGTTACCAATTTACTCAATGAAGAATTAAAAGATGTTAAAATGGAGGACGTCTATACAGTAGATTACGAAATTCCAGTGGGTAGATTAAAAGAAAAAGATATTGTACAAGTTGGTAGTTGGTGTGATATTTGGGGTGGAGATGGTTTGAAAGAACCTTTGTTTGCTATTACTGATATTTCTTTAAGTATAGAGGATATAAAATTATTAGGAGATAAACGAAATTTTATTAGAATAGAAAAAACAATTGGTAATAATAAAATAGTCTTTATTAAGAAATATACAAATGAAGATACCTATAATAAGATGATAATGAAGACTAAAACAGGAATAAGTAAAAAATCAGTAGGGAAAATCAAAATGGATGTAGTAGGTAAATTTGTGATTAATGAATGGAATGACAATAAATATGGTCAAATTGAAATTGTGGATTTTAATGTTTCTAATTTAAAAGAGTTTAGATTTTAACAAAATATATAAAATGACTTGTAATTAAAATCAATAAGGAATATAATGGTTTTAAAGGGGATGATTTTAAATGAATAGTAAAACTATAACGAATGAAGATTTTGTACATTTACATTTACATACAGATCGCTCAAATCTGAGGCTTAAAGATTCGATAGTGAAAGTAGATGAAGCTATTAAATATGCTAATAAATTAGGTAACAAAGGAGTTACAGTAAGTGACCATGAGTGTATTTCTAGTCATGTAAAAGCAATCAATGTTGTAAATAAATTAAAGAAAGAATGTAAACTACCACAAGATTTTAAATTGATTTTAGGCAATGAAATTTATTTAGTTAATTTAAATAAAATAAAAGAATTAAGACAAGAAAAAGAGAAAATAGTGTTTTATCATTGTCTTCTCATCGCTAAAGATAAAATTGGTCATCATCAACTACGACAATTATCTTCTAGAGCGTGGAAAGATAATTATTTCAATCATCGAGGTATGGATAGAGTTCCTACAGGATATGGAGACATAAATGATATAGTTGGAAATAATAAAGGTCATATAATTATGTCAACAGCTTGTATTGGTTCTTATATGGGGAATCTAGCTATTTCATTGATGCAAGAAGAAAATGCAGAAGAACAAAATAAAATAAAAGAGAAGATGTCAGACTTTGTAGAGTGGGCTTTAGATATTTTTGGTGAAGATTTTTATTTAGAAATGCAACCAAATACGTCATCAGAACAAAAATTTTATAATGGTTTATTAGTTAAAATAGGTCAAGCCTATAATATTCCTTTGATTATTACTACGGACGTTCATTTTATTAACGAAGATGTCCGAGAAGTACATAAAGCCTTTTTAACAAGTGATGATAGTGATGCAAATAGGGAAGTTGACTCTTTCTATGAAACTACCAGATTCTTTGAAATAGATGAATTTTATGAGTATATGAATTATCTAGATAAAGATAAAATAACTGAAGCTATATTGAATACTAAAAAAATAGCTGATAAAGTAGAAAATTATGATTTATTTAATGAAACAAAAATACCATTAACACCACTACCACCAAAAGAAGAATGGTATCCTATAAACATAGAAATAATTAATAAATATAAAAATATGAGAGGCTTATATAATGATATTTATGAACATCATACATATTTAATACATAAAATTTTTGAAGGAATAAATTATAGAAAGATACCTTTTGCAGAGATGAAAGAAACTCTAGACAGAATTGATTTAGAATGTGGTGAATTAGTTGGTATAACACAAAATTTAAAAGAACCAATGGGAGCATATTTAACAACTATGCAAAAGAATATGGATATAATATGGAAAGTTAGTGTAGTTGGCTGTGGAAGAGGATCAGCAGTTGGATGGATAATTAATTATTTATTGGATATAACTCAGATAAATCCTTTAAAACAAGAAGGTATGGAGTTACAACATTGGAGATTCCTAACCGCAGAACGCCCAGATTTTGCAGATGTGGATATAGATTACAGTGCACATTTAAAGAATAGTGTGTTTAAAGCCATTAAAAATTATTATGAATCAATTGGTGGAACTGCTGTTAGAGTAGCAACATTTAGAAAAGAAACAAGTAAAAGTGCAATCTTAACATCTTGTAGGGGGCTTAGAATCAATAGTGATATTGCACAATATATTAGCAGTTTAGTAAAAATTGAAAGAGGTTTTGTATGGTCTATTTCAGATATGTATTACGGAGATTCAGAAAAAGGTAGACAACCAATAACTGAATTTGTGAATATAATTGATAAGTATGAAGAAAAACATTTATTAAAAGCAATGTTAACTATAGAAGGTCTTATTAGTGGATGTTCTTCTCATGCTAGTGGGATTTTATGTTTAAATGAGCCTTTGGAAAATAAAAGTTCATTTATGAGAACTCCAAGTGGAGAATTAATTACAGCCTATGACTTACATGAAGAAGAGTCATTGGGACATATTAAATTTGATTTCCTTTTAACAAATGGGATTTCTTTATTACAATTATGTATTGAAATGCTTGTTAAAGACGGTTTTATGGAATGGCAAGGATGTTTAAAAGACACTTATAATAAGTACCTTTTACCAGAATACTTAGATATGAAAGATAAAGAATTATGGAATTTAATATGCCAAGGAAAATTAATGAATATATTTCAATTTGAAACTCCAGTTGGTAGTGTAGCTATTCAAAAGTTACAACCTAGAAGTTTATTAGATTTAGCGAATGCGAATTCTCTTATGAGATTAATGAATCCAGATGGAGAACAACCTTTAGATAAATACATTAAGTTTAAAAACAATCCTCAATTATGGGAACAAGAAATGATTGATTATGGATTAACTGAAGAAGAAAGAACAATAATGCACCAACAACTAGACAATCAATGTGGAGTTTGTTCAAATCAAGAATCCATGATGGAAATGTTTATGAATCCTAAGATTAGTAATTTTAATATTAAAGAAGCTAATCTTATTAGAAAAGCTGTAGCAAAGAAATCTCCAGAAGCTCTAGCAGAAGCAGAAGAATTATTCTATAAAAAAGGAAAAGAGTTAGGTACATCTAAAGTATTAATGGATTATTGTTGGAATGTACAAACAGGCTACCAGAAAGGCTATGGTTTTTCGCTTCTTCATACGGATGCCTACTCAACTATAGCTATACAAGAAGGGGAATTGTTTTTAAAATACCCTAGTATATATTGGTATACCGCTAATTTACTTTCTATGTCAGGTAGTTTAGAGTCAGAGGATGTAGAAGATGGATTATTCAAGTCTAAGGAACAAACAACTAATTATGGAAAGACTGCAACTGCAATATCAAGAGTACAAGCTGAAGGAGTTGAAGTAACACCACCATACATAAATGAAGCAGACCAAGGTTTTGTTCCAAATGAAAAAGAAAATGTAATAGTGTTTGGATTAAAAGGTGTAACTAGCATTAATAATGATACAGTTAAATTGATTGGAGATAATAGACCATATAAGAACTTAAAAGATTTTCATAATAGAATGGTAATGGTAAAACAACCTAAGATATTAAAAACAGGAAAAACACAAATGAAATCTTTAGTATCATCAACTCAAACTATTACTTTAATTAAAGCTGGTTCGTTTGATAAAATAGAAAACAAGTCAAGAGAAGAGATCTTAGAAAACTATATTAGAGTATTAAATCCTAATAAGACAAAATTAAATTCTAAAGACATTTCAAAGATTTCTGAATTAGGTATTTTACCAAGTGAATATAAAGATTGTATGAGATATTACAATTTTAGAGAGTTTATAATGCAATTCACAAAAATAAAAGATAAAGAAGTTAAATCTGTAGAATGGTTAAAAATAAAATGTGGTGAAGATACTGAATACACAACTAATTTCTTTTTAGAGAATTTTGCAAATGATATGATAGAAAATGTGGATTATAAATATGATGAAAATGGAATCTTATATGTTGCAGTAAAAACAAAAAGAAAAGGTTCTTTTGAAAATGTATATACTGAAAAAATACAACCTATATTAGATTGGTTAAGTACAGAAGAATGTCAAAACTTTTATAATAATGTAAGATTTGAGAATGTAAAAAATGAATTTATGTCAGGTAATGTATCTTCTTGGGAAATGGAATCTATGAATTACTATTATCATGAACATGAGTTATTAAAAGCAAATTTAGAAAAATATAACATTAGAAAGTTTAATGAGTTACCAATTGAACCTGAAATAATTGGGTATACAAAGTACAAGAATATACAATATCCGAAATATGATTTATACAATGTGGCAGGAACAGTATTAGATAGAGATAAAAATAAACATTTAGTAACTGTATTAACTACGGATGGAGTAATTACAGTAAAATTTTATAGTGGTCAATTTAGCTTTTATGATAAAACTATTTCTATAGATGACGGAATTGATGAAAAAACAGGGAAAAACAAAAAGACAACTTTAGAAGAAGGATGGTTTAAAAGAGGTAATCTATTGTTAATAACTGGATTTAGACGTGAGGGTAACTTTTTCCCAAAGAGATATAAAAATAGTGTGGCTCAACATACAGTACAGTTAATTAGAGAAATAAAGGAAAATGGAGACTTAATATTACAATCAGATAGAGTTAATATAAATTATTAATAAAATATATAGAATAAAGGAGAAAGTATTATGGAAGAAGAAGAAATAGTGAATCTTATAAAATGTTCAATTAGTATAACAAAAATATTATATCCTAAAACCAATATAGTTGAAGATGGCGATTTTGCTATTATTTCAGCTAAAGTTCTTAATGTAGAAGAAGGTGATCCATGTTTATCAAAATGGGGAACTATCTCAGTTAAGGGTAAGATGTGTGAACTAAGTATGATAGAGGAGTATAATATAGTCGCAAAAGAGGTTAATGATGAGAAATTTGGGAAGCAATATGAAGTTATATTTATTGGTTCAAAGATAGACTTAACAAATAAAGACCAACAAAAGATTTATTTAAGTAAAATACTAACAGAAACGCAAGTTGATAATTTATTTAAAACTTTTGATAATCCTATAGAGATATTGGATAAAGGAGATTTTAATAAATTATGTACTGTTAAAGGAATAAAAGGAGACAAGGCTGAAAAGATATTAGAGAAATATCAAAGTACTAAAGATTCTTATAAAGCATACGTAGAGTTAGATAAATATGGACTAACAAAAGCAACTATAGATAAACTGGTAGAAAGATATGGCAGTCCAGACACTACTGTGAATAAGATTCAAGAAAATCCATATATTTTAATAGACGAAGTTGAGGGAATAGGTTGGGCAAAAGCTGATGGGATGGCTTTAAAAGGCGGACTAGGTGAATATTCTTTATTTAGAGTACAAGCATACATAAAATATTTTCTTAAAGAAAAAGCAAACGAAGGAAATACATGGTGCTATGTGGATGATTTATGTAGTGCTATAGATAATGTTATAGGATATGATTTACCTCAAGATGTACTGGTTGAATCTTTACAAACTTTAGAAAAGAAGTTATTGTTATGGGTGAATGAAGATAGAGATATAATAGCATTAAAAAAATATTATGATTTAGAAAAGAATATAGCCAATAATTTAATGAGGTTATCTAAAGCAGATAATATTTTTGTTTTTGATGATTGGGAAGAGAAAGTACATAAACTAGAAGAAAGACAAGGTTGGAGTTTTACAGAAGAACAATTTTATGGAGTTAAGGATATTTTAGAAAATCAAGTTATTATAGTAACAGGAAGTGCAGGTACAGGTAAGACATCAACTGTTGCAGGTATGTTAGAAGCTTTTGGTGGTAATTATACATTTGCACAAACTGCATTATCAGGTAGAGCATCAGGAAATCTTACCGATGTGACTGGAGAAGAAGGTTTTACTATACATAGATTATTAGGAGTTGATCCTGAAACAGGAAGATTTATATATAATAAAAAGCATCAATTAGACACAGATATTATAATATTGGATGAATTATCAATGGTTGGTGCTGAGATATTCTATGACTTAATTCAAGCAATAAAAACAGGTGCTAAATTAATTATGTTAGGAGATTTAAAACAATTAGAAGCAATTGGTGTAGGTAATATAATGAAAGATATGATTGAAAGTGATGTAATTACAACGATTGAACTAACAAAAATTCATCGTCAAGCACAAGCAAGTGGAATAATAACAGAAAGCTTAAAGGCTAGTGATGGAATTCAACTAGTAGATAAAGATTTTTTTGGAGAAATAATATTAGGAGAATTGCAAGACATGCATTTAGATATCTATAAACAAAAAGAAACTACGCCTAAAGTAATGATACAACATTTTAAAGATTTAATATCTAAAGGAATAAATAAAGATGATATCCAATTAATAGTCCCTGTAAAAGATAGTGGAAAAGCAAGTGCGTATTATCTCAGTAATGAAGTTCAAAAAATAGTCACTAATACTTCTCAAGTAGGGCTTACGATAGGTAAAAATTCTACTACCCCTAGAACTCTATATGTTGGAGATAAAATTATAAATATGAAAAATAACTATAGGACAAAAACAGTAGAAGGAAAAGAATGCCCTATATTTAATGGAGATTTAGGTACTATAACAGAAATTAATACAACGAAACGTACAATCACCGTTCTGTTTAATAATAAAGGTGAAATAGTTATTCCTAAAAAACACATACCTGAGATATGGTTAGGGTATGCAATCACCACCCATAAAATGCAAGGCAGTTCTGCTCCTTATGTTATATGTGGTTTAGATTGTTCCCATTATAAATTATTAAATAAAGAAACAGCTTATACGATGCCTAGTAGAGCTAAAAGATATTGTATTTTATGTGCTGAAAACAAAGCTCTTAGAATAGCTATTGCAACAAGTGGTGTAAAAATCAAACAAACTTTCTTATGTAAGTTTTTACAACAATATTCTATAGTTAGTTAAATAATAAAATATATAAAATAGCTTGACTTCAAAACTGAATAGGTATAATATATAGATACAGGATAAATATAGAAAATATCTTGTATCTATTTCTATTTTAAGGGGGAATACATATATGATAAGAAATATTAAAACTATTAATGTTGAGAATCCTAATATTGGAGAAATAAAGTTTTCTAATATGCAAGAAGTAATAAAGTATAGAAATAAATTAAACGAAATAATAGAAAAAGAATTTAATGAATTTTATAACACAAAAAGAAATAGCTATGATTGGACTAGGGTAGCTAGAACTAGTTATTTAAATGTATGTCCAAGGGGATTAAAACAAAAAGAATTTGTTTTTGAGATATTTGAAATGAACAATGTTCAAAAAGGAGAAATTATAACTCATTATAACAAAGGCAAAGTTTTAGAGCAAATGATTATAAATGTAAATTGGATATAATAACCAAATAAAATTTTACTTTTACTTGGAAATAACAAATTATATAATATAATAAATTAAAGGAGATGTTTAAAATGCCAAATAATAATCAACCAAATAGAAGATTAGGACAGGTTCATAACATGGTACATAATAATCAAGAGGAAAGACAAGAGAGATTAAATAAACTGCTAAAAAAGAAGAATAAGGATACTACTAATATTTCAATAGGAGATAAAGATGTTAATATGATAAAATTTGCCGAAGATTATCTAGGATTCAAATTAGCAGAACCACAAAAAATGTTATTGAAATCTCTTCTAAAAAATAATTGGGATACAATAAGCTTTAGTCCAATACATTCTTATTCGTACTCATATCAAAGCGTAATGTATCAAATGTTGAAAGAATTATTAAAAAGAAAAGAGGATAAATAATATGAAAGTAAATCAACTAGTAGCATCAGTACAAAGATTACAAATGGTAAAGAATAGATCAAAATTAAAAGCCAGTATGTATAATAAAGATGAGAAATTAAAAAACTTGTGGTGTGATATATCTGATATGGCTAATGAATTACTAGAAATATATAATAATATTGATATAAAAGATAATGAATTAATAAATAAGTTGTATGACCAAGAATGGCAACTATATGCAAAAATGAAAGTATTAAATAATAAATATAATTTAGGTATTGATAATGTAGATGAGAGATTTCAAGCAATTGATGAACTTAAAATGAGTGAAATAATGGAGGGTAAATAGTATGGATAAGTTTGATAGAAAAATAGAGATTAAAGAAAATGGAAAACCAATAATAAGATTAACAAGAAAATGTAGTGGAACATTAGGCAGAATGAGACATACAAAAGATAATTTTATATTATCAGAATCAAAGGTAAATTCACGTTCTCAAATTCAAGATAGAAGTTTTACTTTAGTCATTAGAAATGATGGTATAGATGGAGAATATAAAATGGGTCAATTATCATTTCTAAAAGAAGAAGACTTAATACAATTAAGAGATAGCATTGACTTAATGCTGAAATTAAATGATGTAACTATAAGAACAAATGAGAAAATACAAAATGTTGTACATAATCATTTCTATATTACAAATTGTAAATAAATTAGATAATTTATTTACATATTTTGGAATTAGAGATGAATAATAAAGGAGAATATAAAATGAAAGAAAGAAACTTAAAACTAATTTTCAAATACAAAGAGGCCTTGCTTAATTATGGACAAGAAAAACTATATAATGAAATGATTAATATAATCAAGGATGTTGATGATAAATATATAATAAATGCACATCCTATGGATGATGAAATATTTTTATTGCTTGGGTTTAAAGATAATGATGAAGTAAAAGAAAATTTAAATAAAATTTCAGTTAATAAATTAATACCTTACATAAAAACATTAACAGAAAATATTTTTAAATCGTTAGAAGATGAACGTAGTTTTATTTCAAGATGTTTAAAAGAAACCTATGAACAATATTATTGTAATTTAGAAATAGAATTTAAGATAAATAGTTATAATGAGTTGCAATTATCAATAATGTCTATTTCTAAAACTAATGGTTGTGGTTCAGGAAGAAGTTTTGAATTTGACATTATTGATTCAGAGCATCTAAAACAAGTAATAAATCAAGTTAGTGAAATAGATATTCCAAAATCAGTAAAAGAAATGTATATTAATTTCTTTAATGAAGAATCAGAAGATAATCTTGATTTAACAATAGTTAAAGACCATGTTATTGAAAATATAATTGAAGGAATAAACGAATTTATTTATCAAAATGAAAATAAATATAAGCAATATAAATCATTACAAAAACAAGGAGTAAAAGAAGAATTGACTAAATATATAGAATATGATAATTGGTTAAGTGATATAGCTGATACTATAGAAGTTAATTATGAATTAAAGAAGGCTACTTCATATGATGTTATTATAAATCATGTTAATTGTAAAGAGGGAGAATATTATACTAATGAAAATAAAATTGAGATTAAATTCTTAGGTGAAGTTATTAAAACTATTAGCAAATCAGAATATACAGTTTATGAAATAAATTAAAGAATTATATTAGATATAACTGATTAAAAAATCTATGAACAATAAATTATATCAAATTACTTGAACTGATTAGAAAACTATGGTAGTCTTGATTTAGAAAGGAAGTGAATTTAACTTGTTAATTAAAAGAACGGGATATGGAAGAATAAGAAATGGTTTGGATAATAAGTATATAATGTATGAAGATACTGAAACAAAAGTTATTTGCTTACATACTCCATTTTTAATATGTAATCCTAAGAAATCACATGAAAGATATAAATATTATTTAAATTACATAAGATGTTGTGAATATTATGATTTAGAAATAACTAAAAATAATAAGAAGCTTGGAAGCAAGTCCCTGTGAAACTTGAATTTTAAAGCGAGTTAATAAAATATATAAAATAAGAAAGGGTTGATTAAAAATGAATATAGCAATTGAATTAAAAGGTAATCCTACAGAAAATAATTGTAGTCAATCGTCAAGTATAGATGCATGTAATTGGTTAAATGTAAAACGAGAGAAATGTAAACTATTTGATGAAAAACTAGAGTATAGCTGGGATGAACATGCATATACAAGATGTTGGGATTGTCTTTCTAATGAATTAAATGAATTATAAAGGAGAGTGATGATTAAATGGTATTGACATTAGATAATGGACAAACTATTACAATTTATGAACAAGGTAATTTATTAAAACAACTTAAACCATACATAGATAAAGAGATATATGATTTACTAGAAGAGAAATTTGGATTCATTCAGACTACATATAAAGAGTTTAATCTAGTTAAATATGGTGATGAATTAATTGGACAAACTATTAAATGTTGTAATGTAGGTCATGGTTGTGATTTAGAAAATTCAATTATAGCAACAGAAGAAGGAAATGCTTTAATATTAAATGCATATCTCGATGATGATGTTAGTGTAACTGCCTTAACTAAAGAGCAACTAGATAGAAAACTAGTTAAAGATAGCTATTTCAGAAAAGAATTATTAGATAATAATATTGTGGATAAAGAATATGTTCAAAAATTATTAGACATTGAGAAATGGAAATCCAAAGATGAAGAAAAGAAATTAAAAGAAAAAAGGTATGCTGAATATATAAAGATGAAAAAGGAGTTTGAGAATTAATGGGCAATGAACAAATTATAGAAAATTTAGAAGGTGAAATATGGATTGAGAATAATGGATATAAAGTTTCTAATAAAGGACGTATCATAGGCAAGAAAGGCTATCTATTGAAAGGAAAGGCTGGCAAAGATGGATATGTCCCTTGCAGTGTTAAATTCAACGATGGATTTATAGCTGGTTCACATCATAGGGCTGTAGCTTATTTATTCATTCCCAATGATGATCCAATCAATAAAATAGAGGTTAATCATAAAGATGGTATAAAACATCACAATTATGACACTAATTTAGAATGGTGTACTAAGAAAGAGAACCAACAACATGAATCAGATGTTCTAAAACAAAGAAATTGTGAAAAACATTGGGGAACTATATTAACAGAAGAAAAAGTAATCGAAATATATAATCTTTGTAAAGAACGAAATTTACTGTATAAAGAAATTGCAGAGTTATATGAAATATATCCTCAAGAAGTTTCTGATATAGCACAAGGTAAACTATGGAAAGATTTAAAATTAGAACCATTGCCAAAAGTAGTAAGAGGTAGCAGAAAAAATGGTAAACGAGGGTATACAGAAAATACATATAAAAATTAAGAGACGATAAACAGCTTGTTTTATGGTAAAATAATAAATTATATAAAAAGGAGTGATTAATTTGTTTAGTAAAATTATAGATATATCAATAAAACTAGGAGATCAATATACAAATAAAATTACAGGATCATGTTTTACTGTAGCAATAATAGGGTGTGTATTTTGGAAATTTCAATTTTATAAAATAGGAAGTATCTTAACTTTTATTCCATTAATAATATTATTTGTTTTAGGGTTGTGGTATTTTATATTATTAATTCTAATGGGAATAACTGAATTATTTAAATATATTAAGAGAAAGGTGATAAGATAATGAAACAAAATGTAATTATTGATACTAAAGATGGAAAAGTTAAAATTCAATTTGATTATTGTGTAGATTGTAGTTATTACAATTTCTGTTACTTAGATTCATATGGAACTCATCATAAAGGTACTCCAAATGGATTAAGCGAAGAATGCTTGAGATTAGATAAAGAATAGAATTGGAGATGAAAATAAATGAAAATAGAAATAGTATTTCAAGAAACTAATATAGAACAAGGTATAAAGAAGAATGATATTTTTACATATGAAAAACTAGCTTATAATATTAGAAATTTTGCAAATGGTATTCAGATAGTTGATGACTTTGAAGAAGATTATACCAATGAAGACTGGCTAGAGAATCTAATTAATGGATTAAATGATTTAAGTATAAAATATGAAATTCTTAGAATTAAATTATAGGGAGGTTGACCAATGAATCAAAAATTTAATCATGTATTTTGTAAACATAAAAATGATTTTGATTATTGTTATAATAAGTGTAATAGAGAATGTCCGTCAGTTAGTAATCTATGGTATACATATATAAGAAATCCTATAGTTAATTTCTTTATTGCATTAAGATATGGATTTGTAAAATGTAATCAGATGCCAACTAGATGTAGTTTTCTTTATAAAGATAAATACTGTTTATTTAAAGACAGAAATTGTTATTCGAATAGAAAGAAAGAAAAGT
>Ga0302167_10000283_pt1 | contig 26263 bp, 25 predicted proteins | sample I_Fen_N1_1_FD_193496 | JGI IMG/M metagenome (GOLD analysis project Ga0302167, IMG submission 193496) | Peat permafrost microbial communities from Stordalen Mire near Abisko, Sweden - I_Fen_N1_1 | ecosystem: Environmental > Terrestrial > Soil > Wetlands > Permafrost | place: Sweden: Abisko...
ACTTTCTACATTTAAATATGTTTACGAAGCTTTAGGAATCGTAAGTAATGAAGAGGAGCCTTTCCAAATGGATTTTTAATGAAAAAAGTAACGAAACTTTTATTAAATAAAATTCCGCGTCCGATGCTTATTAAAATGAGTATCTGGGCGAGACCTCTTATTTATCAGTTTTTTAAAGGAGAAAATTTCTTTGATCCTATCGACGGAAGATCTTACCGAAAGTTTCTTCCTTATGGTTATGGAAATCAGAGAGAAAATGCTTTGTCTCCGGGAACTTTAAGCTTGGAAAGACACCGTCAGATGTGGTTGTATCTTCAAAATGAAACTGATTTTTTCATTAAAAATGCTAAAGTTTTACACATTGCTCCCGAACAGGAATTTTTAAGAAAATTCAAGAGGATGAAAAATCTGGATTATATTTCAGCCGACTTATTTTCTCCGATTGTAGATGTAAAAGCTGATATTTTGGATCTTCCTTTCCCTGATGAAAGTTTTGATATTGTCTTTTGCAATCATGTTTTAGAACATATTGAAGACGATGCAAAAGCAATCAGTGAATTATATAGAGTTATGAAGCCAGGCGGGTGGGGGATTTTTCAGGTTCCGATGAGAAATTCATTAGAGAAAACTTATGAAGATTTCACGATTAAAGATCCAAAAGAACGTCAAAAACATTTCGGGCAATACGACCACGTCCGTTGGTACGGAATGGATTATTTTGACCGCTTGAGAAAAGCCGGTTTTGAAACAGAACCTAATTTCTATTCTCAACAGTTCACAGAAGAAGAAATCAAAAAATACGGGCTGAGACAAAATGAAATCTTACCTGTTGTTTATAAGAAATAAAAAAACGTCTTCAAATTTTTGAAGACGTTTTGCTTTTATCAATTGAGAAATTTATTCTTTTGTAAATTTATAAGGTGCATAATTTTCTACCACCAAAATGTACTGACCTTTCTGCAGGCTATTTGTTTCAATCGTTACTTTTTGATCTTTGCTTTTTGTTTCAAGAACCAATTTTCCTGATATATCATATACTTTTATAGAAAGGTTTTTATCAATATTTTCAAGATTCAGAATTTCTTTTACAGGATTTGGATAGGCTTTAAATATTTTTTTTGCTCCATCCGTATCATGTGTGCTCAAGAAAAAGCTATTATAATGAATCTGATTTCCTGAAGAATCTGTAATAATTAATGTCTTTCCAGAACCATTATCAATCATTTGATAATTATATTGAGCACCCGAAACTGTATTAACGAAAAAATCACAATTTTTTTGGTCATAAGAATTTACATTAACCGCATTATTTCCTCCGTAATATAATAGAGTACACCCTGAGCCGGCTTTTATAAAAGTGCTTGTATTCGATACAAAATCAATTGACACTGGTGATGTATTGTAATATCTTGAATTGAATATATAGCTTGTACCACCTGTCGGATTAAATGTAGAAGCAGGAACACTATTATCCATAAAAGGGGTATTTGTTGTCTGTCCGGCACTTGTTACCATCTTTGTGATATACCAATTATTAGAAAGAAGATCAGACGTTTGGGCAGCAAATAAATCACTTGCTAATAAAAGAAATAGAGCTTTTTTCATGAGGGTTATAAGTTTTCTCAAATGTACAAAAAACATTTAATTCTTAATGAGAAACTGCTTTCAGCCCAATTACAGAGCCAACTAAAGTAACAATAAAAAATATTCTCCAAAAGCTTATAGGATCTTTAAAAAAGAAAATTCCCATTAATACAGTTCCTACTGCACCGATTCCTGTCCAAACTGCATAAGCTGTTCCAATCGGTAAAGTTTGCGTTGCTTTGATCAATAAAAGCATACTTACAGTTAGCGAAACCAAAAATCCTGCAAACCAAAAATACATGGTTGTTCCCCTTGTTTCCTTTACTTTTCCCAGACAAGATGCAAAAGCAACTTCAAATAATCCTGCGATGATTAAGATGATCCAATTCATTTTTTAAAATTTTTCTGCCGCAAAGTTCTGTATTTATCAGCACTTAAAATTTTACAAATGTTAAAAAATGAAGATCTTTTTGAGATCCTTCGACTTCGCTCAGGATGACATACCTAATACTAACCGTTTAATTAGCTTCCTTTTTTAATGAGCATGTCGAATTATTAAACCCTAAAACTCTCTCACTTAATCTCCGCCCGAATCCTACTCAAACTCACCTGCGTAATTCCCAAATACGAAGCAATATGCCCTAATTGAACTCTTTTTAAAAGATCAGATTTATCGCGCATTAGATCTTTATACCTTTCCAAAGCCGTTTTAAACTGTCTTGAAATAATTAATTCTTCGGTCTTTATCAATTCCCGTTCGGCAAATTTCCTTCCCCAATTGGCAATATGAATATCTTCTTTGAATAATTTTCTTAAATTTTCTGTTTCAAGTTTATATAATTCGCAATCTTCCAATAATTCAATGCTTTCGTAACCAGGCTTATCTTCAACATAACTCTTCATTGAAATCACGGTTTGTCCTTCACTTCCAAACCAGAAAGTAATATCATTTTCGGCTGTAGAAGCATAGGCGCGGACAATTCCTTTCTTTATAAAATATATATAAGGAACTATTTTTTCGGCTTCCATCAAGCAGAAGTTTTTGGGGTGTGAAATCTCAGTTATGTATTTCTTTAAATTTAACTTTGAACTTTCCGGAAGAGGATAAATATTGTCAAGGATTTCGTCTATATTCATAAATATGAATTGTAATATTTCAAAAGTATTGGTTTTAAATGGTTAAATAAAAGGATATTTTTGCCATATTTTTAATTATTTTCAAAATATATTAAAATTTAATAAGCTAAACGTTTAACCAAAAGTATAACTAAATTAACATCAAAAGAGTTCATTTTTGGTTAACATTAAATTAATATTAATGATATTTTTATTTAAATAACTGATAATAAGTGTTTTATAATTTATTTGATTTTAAAATTTAAAAAGGCGCGAAAATACAATAATTTTCCAAACGACCAAAAAAATATAGCTATTGTTTTGTTTATATTTTATAAGATACTTTTGCACCGTAAACTGATAAAATAGTATGAAGAGAGCTTCCATTAAAGACATAGCGAGAATTGCCGGAGTTTCCGTTGCAACCGTTTCCTATGTTTTGAATAAAAAAGAAGGAAGCAGAATAAGTGAAGCCACAAAAGTAAAAATTCTTGAAGTGGCTGAAACGATTAATTATACTCCCAATAAGATTGCAAAAAGTCTTAAAATGAGCAAAAGTAAGCTGATAGGGCTTATTTTGGCAGATATTTCGAATGATTTTTATTCTAATATAGCAAGGAATATTGAAGATGAAGCCATGAAATTTGGTTATACTTTGCTTATCGGAAGTTCTGATGAAAATCCTGAAAAATTCAGAAAATTAACAGAGCTTTTCTCTGAACAGCAGGTAGATGGGATGATTTTGGCACCCGTTGTAGATTCCGATGAAGCAGTTTTAAAACTGTTAAAAGAAGAATATCCGATCGTAACCATCGACCGTTACCTTAAAAATGTAAATATTCCCGGAATTATGATCAATAATTCTGAGATTTCGGAAAGTATTTGCGAGTTTTTAGTTGAGAAAAATTTTGAAGAAATTATTTATATTGGTTATGATACCAAACTTCCTCATCTGTTAGATAGGCAGGAGGGATTCGATAAACGTATCTCCACAGCTGATATTCAGTATAAAAGAGTGTTAATTGGAATCAATAATATTACGGAGGAGATTTATAAAGGACTTGATAAAGCTTTAGATCTTTCAAAAAAGACAGCTTTATATTTTTCAAGTAATAAGCTTGGAATTGCAGGATTAAGCTATTTAAATCAAAAAAATATTAAAGTTCCGCAAGATGTATCTGTAATTGCTTTTGATCAGACAGAAGCGTACAGCCTTTTTCCAACAGAAATTAGTTTTGTACAACAACCTTTGATGGAAATGGCAAGAGAAGCAGTGAAAGTTCTTGATGCTCAGATCGATAATTATACAGTCGACGGTAGAAAAACAACCTTTCCTGCAAAATTAATTAATAAAAAATCGGTAAAATAAAAAATTTAACGAATAACTTAAACGTTTAACCTTATGATAAAAGAAAATCCTTATGTAGTTTGTTTTGGTGAAGTTCTTTGGGATATATTCCCTGAAGGTACCAGAGCAGGAGGAGCGCCGTTCAATGCTGCATATAATGTGCACAAAATGGGAACTGATGTTAAAATGCTAAGCAGAATCGGAAACGATGATCTTGGTAGAAAATTGACAGACCAAATAAAAGGGTGGGGATTAACCACAGAATACATTCAGGTTGACAATGAACATCCTACAAGTACTGTAATTGCAAAAATTGATGAACACAATGAAGCAACTTACGATATTGTAAATCATGTCGCTTGGGATTATATTGATTTTTTACCTGAACATAAAGATTTGATATCCAATGCCGAAGCTTTTGTTTTCGGAAGTCTTTCTGCAAGAAATACAAAGTCTAAAGAAACACTTTTAAAGCTTATAGAATTCGCAAAACTTAAAATTTTCGATGTTAATTTCAGACCGCCATTCATTGATATTGATTTGATTAAAGAGCTTTTACACAAAGCCGATATCGTAAAAATGAATAAAGCTGAAATGAGACAAATCATGGAATTCTTAAGCGAAGAATATACCAGCGAAGATGAAACTGTAACTTTCATTCAAAATCACTTTAATATCAAAGAAATTGTGCTTACGAAAGGGAGTAAAGGTGCTAGATATTTCGTTGGAGACAGAAATTATGGATTTGGAGCTGTTCCGATTAAAATTGCGGACACAGTAGGAAGTGGAGATGCTTTTCTTGCAGGTTTTATTTCTAAAAGAGTTCAAGGGAAAAGTCCGGAAGAAATTATGACGGAAGCTATTTCTCTAGGTGCTTTTATAACTTCAAAATCAGGTGCTTGCCCGGATTATGAATATGAAGAATTTCAAAAATTTAAAAATTAGAACTTATCAATAAACTTTTAACACTCTAAAAACACACTTATGAATTCAGCTAAATTTACTGAAAAGAAGTACCTTATTGTATTCTCTTTCGTGATCTCCCTGTTCTTTTTCTGGGCTATTGCCCTGACAATGGGAGATGTATTGAACAAGCATTTCCAAAATGTGCTTAGTATTTCCAAATCAAAATCTGGATTGGTACAGCTTTCAATCTTCGGAGCGTATGCTTTAATGGGAATTCCTGCGGGACTTTTCATGAAAAAATTTGGATACAAATTAGGCGTTATTTTGGGATTGTCATTGTTTGCGGGCGGATGTTTTCTTTTTATTCCTGCTGCGAACAATATGTCTTTTGATTTCTTTAGAGTAGCACTATTTATCCTTGCGATGGGGATGGCGACTCTAGAAACCGTGGCTCACCCTTTCGTTGCGGCTTTAGGAGATGAGAGAACGAGTGACCAGAGAGTGAATTTCGCTCAGTCATTTAACGGATTGGGAGCGATTATCGGACCTTTGTTAGGTGGTTTTTTCATCTTTGGAGCAGGTCAGGAAGATAATTCTTTGGATTCTGTAAAAAGCTTGTATGCATGGATTGGAATCGTGATTTTAGTAATTACTATTATTTTCTTTTTCATTAAGGTTCCAAGTTTAAAAGATCCTCACGCGGAAGAAATTGAAATGTTGGAACATGCAACAGGTGAAGATCACCACCATGACAGCGATCCAAATGCACCACTTTGGAAACAAAGACATTTTATTTTTGCAGTTGTTGCTCAGTTTTTCAATATTGCAGCACAGGGTGGAACGTGGGCATTCTTCATTAATTACGGAGTTGAAAAAATGCACCTTCAAGAAACTCAGGCTTCATATTATTTCTCTTTAAGTATGGCGATGATGATGATCGGACGTTTTGTTGGAACATTCTTAATGAAATATATTGCGCCTAATAAGCTTTTAGCCATCTTTACAGCTTGTAATATTGTGCTTTGTCTTATTATTTCTCAAAGCTTCGGATGGGTATCATTCATCAGTTTAATTATGTTGAATTTATTCTTAAGCGTAATGTATCCAACGATTTTCAGTCTTGGTCTTAAAAGATTGGGTAACAAAGTTCAGCAGGCATCTTCTTTCCTTGTAATGGCGATGTTCGGAGGAGCAGTTTTCCCGCCAATTATGGGTAAAATTGCAGAAACAGACGTTGCACATGCTTACTTATTGCCAATTATCTGTTATGTGATCATTATTGTATTTGCTTTAAAATTCTACAAACCAAAAACTCTGAAGTAGAATATGAAGACAAATGTTTTTAAATATAGTTTTTGGCTTTTACTAATTGCTAGTCAAATTTCAAATGCACAGATTATTATTACCAATAAAAAGTTCTCTTTTGGAACAACGGGTAGGATCGGAGCAGCTTATTCTCCAAACGCAGACGGACGCACAGGTAGGCAATTAAACCTTAATAATCAAGGTTCTTTAGGAGGAAGAATGGATCAAGGGGATTATGTAGATTTCCTACCGGCTTTTCATTTCACGCCTGTTGCGGGTGGAGACAGTACGAAAGGTACTAAAATTGACATGCAGGCGAGACTAAGTTTCTATTCCGGCGGAACATTTTTAGGAAACGTAGATTCTAAATCTAATCAGGGAATGATCGTTGCTTTACCGGAAGCTTTCGTTGAAGCAAGAAATATCATGGGAAGCGATTGGGATGTTTGGGCAGGATCCAGATGGTTGAGATTTAATGATGTACATATTGCAGATTATTTTTATTTTGATGATCATTCGGCTACAGGTTGGGGAGTGAAATATAAAAATACAAGTTTTTCTATGTTTTTTCCTGCGGCGATAGATACAGCAGCGAGCAATTCTACACCCTATTCTTATACGAATGTAATCAGCGGGACAAAAAGTTTGATCTACAGACAAAGAGAAGTATTTGTTTTGGAACATACAATTCCGTTTAAAAATGGCGATCACAAACTGAAGCTTCTTGCAGAATTTCATAATGTAGATAAATCAGGGAAAAACTCTAAGGAAAACTATCCATCAGATAAAGGCTGGGTTTTGGGAGCAAAATTAAATACAGATTTAAAAACAAAACTTCCGGGATCTTTTAACCAAATTTCACTACGATACGGAGGCGGAATTGCCAACGGTGGAGATGGCGGAAATACCCAGACATGGCGAACTTATGGAGCTCCGGATGAAGTTACAAAGACTTATAAAGGCGCGTACTCTTTAACTGCGGTTGAACATATTTTGCTAAATATTTCTGATAGATGGTCTGTAAATGCTTACGCAGTTTACACCCAAAGTAAGGGTGGAGCAAGCAGTGATAATAAAGCTGTAGATTATTATAACCGTGAAATTTTCAATAAAAAATCTGAATTTAATACAGGTTTAAGAGCAACTTATTATTTCAATAATTGGTTCCATATTGTTTCCGAATTGCATTTTGCAACAAGAAAAGATGGAACTCAGGATCCTGCATCAATGACAAAATTGGTTTTGGCTCCAACATTGGTTCCTACTGCTGAAAGAAGCGTTTGGGCAAGACCACACATCAGATTGATCGCGGAATTATCAAGATACAACGATCAGGCAATGAACAGTCTTTATTCACCATTTTTGCAACAATCGGGAGCAAAAAGATTTGGAACTTACTTTGGCGTAAGAACAGAATGGTGGGTATTTTAAATGAATAATTAAAAATCAATAATTATAATGAATGTAAAATTTGGAGCTTCACTTCTTTCATGGATCACCCCAAACTGGAATCCTGAAGCCGGAAAATATGCAATAGAAAAAACGGCAAAAGCAGGTTTTGATTTAATTGAAATTTTGCTTCCACCGTCAATGGAATTCAATACTAAAGAAGTAAAGCAGCAGCTTAAAGACAATAATCTGGATGTTGTTTGTTCATTAAATCTTCCAAAAGATGCTCATATTGCTTTCTATCCTGAGGCTGCAGAAAAGTTGATGAAACAGGCTGTAGATAAAACTTCAGAACTAGAAACTAACTTTTTAGGAGGTGTTCTTCATGGTGGAATCGGAGCTTTTTCAGGGAATCCTTTAACTGAAAATGAAGCTGAAATTATTGTTGAAATTTGGAGTAAAGTTGCAGATTATGCCAAAGAAAAAGGCGTAAACATGGCAATTGAACCCATCAATCGTTACGAAACTTATGTTTGTAACACCGCAAAAAATGTTTTGGATCTGATCTCAAAAACAGGAAAAGGTAATTTATTCCTTCATTTGGATACTTTCCACATGAATATTGAGGAGGATAATTTTTATGATCCGATTATTCTTGCAGGAAACAAACTTAAACACGTTCACATGACAGAATCTCACCGCGGAATGCTTGGTGAAGGTACTGTAAATTGGAACGAGCTTTTTAAAGCTTTAAAAGAAATCAATTTTGAAGGGAATTTAGTTCTTGAAAATTTTTCATCCTCGATTCCCGGAATGCAGCAGATGGTTTCTCTATGGCAGAAATCTCCACACGATGCCGAGGAGTTGGCTCGTGGCAGTTTAGAATTTATGAAAAAACATATCATTTAGTTCAATTTCATTTCCAGAGAAAGTCTTTCCTTAATTGGGAAGGCTTTTTTATTTTAAATCTTTTAACATTAGCCGTAAAGACCAGTTTTGTTTTAGTAACTTTGCATTTTGTAATATTATTTTTATGCACAAAGCAGGATTTGTAAATATAGTTGGGAAACCAAATGCCGGAAAATCTACCTTATTAAATCAATTGATGGGGGAGAAACTGGCAATTGTAACCCAAAAAGCACAGACAACACGTCACAGAATTTTTGGAATTTATAACGAAGAAGATCTACAGATCGTATTTTCTGATACGCCTGGGGTTTTAGATCCTAAATACGGCCTTCAGGAGAAAATGATGGATTTTGTAAAGGATTCTTTACAGGATGCCGATGTTTTCCTTTTCATTGTAGATGTAACGGATAAATCTGAACCATCAGCATTTTTGATTGAAAAATTAAATAAAATCCCTGTTCCTGTTTTACTTTTATTGAATAAAGTAGACCAGACCGATCAGGCTGGTTTGGAAAAACTGGTAGAGGAATGGCACGAAAGAATTCCTAAGGCGGAAATTCTTCCTATTTCTGCGTTAAATGCATTCAACACTGATATTATTCTTCCTAAGTTGAAGTCGATGCTTCCTGAAAGTCCGGCTTACTATGATAAAGATCAATATACTGATAAACCTGAAAGATTTTTCGTAAATGAAGCTATTCGTGAGAAAATTCTTTTGAATTACGAAAAAGAAATTCCATATTCTGTGGAAGTTGTTACGGAACAATTCAAGGAACAAGAAGGAATTATTTTCATTGATTCAATTATTTATGTTGAAAGGGATACCCAAAAAGGTATTATTATCGGACATAAAGGAGAAGCAATTAAGAAAGTTGGAACAGAAGCAAGATTAGATCTTGAGAAGTTTTTCTCAAAAAAAATTCACTTGAATTTATTCGTTAAAGTGAAAAAAGATTGGAGAAAAAATGATAGAGATTTAAAAAATTTCGGATACAGATAGACTAAAAAGTCAATATTCATCGTTGTATTAAGGAGATTTTTCATTAACTTTATCTTTAAATTTTCAATGAATGAACTATTTAAGCTCAAAGTCTAACCCGATTTATGTAGATATTATCCTGTTAATCGTAAGAGTATTTATAGGATTTGCGATGCTCTCTCACGGTTTTCCAAAACTTCAGATGTTATTAGAAGGTGGAGAAATTAAATTCTTTGATTTTCTGGGATTAGGTCCTACAATATCTTTAGTATTAACTGTTGTAGCAGAATTTGCTTGTTCAATTCTTCTTATTTTGGGGCTTTTTACAAGGATTGCATTGGGCTTTCTAATTTTTACAATGATCATTGCAGGTTTTGTTGTTCATGGAGTAGATTCGTTTGAAAAGAAAGAATTAAGTATGATATATTTATCAGTTTATCTTCTTTTGATAGCTTACGGAGCAGGAAAATTCTCTGTAGATTATATGATTGAAAAGAGAAAAAGAGCCTCTGAATGGTAAAAATTAATAAAAAATAAACTTTTTTCTATTTTTAGTGATTTTTTTTAAAAATAGAAATAATTAAAACTAATAGGCATAATTTGTAGTTATGTCTATTTTTATTTTTACTGCATATCATTAAAATTGAGGATGAAAAAACATTCTTTACATGGAAAAAATAATCAATTCTTGATATATTTCATGATTAATTTTAAGGAAGAGGAATCTTAGAATATTTTTATTAATAATCTATTATTAGCGGTTTTTTATTGTTAATTGTTGGTGTAATATAGGTTTTTGATATATGTTATATAATTTTTAGCTATTTTTTTTGTATACATTTGCTGAAAATACATATACAATGAAAAAGATTTTATTATTAGCGTCCGGCTTAGTTTTCGGATCAATTAGTGCGCAAGTGGGTATTGGAACTTCTACTCCAAATACTTCATCTATTTTAGATGTTAATGTTAATAGCCTTCCTGACAATGGGAAAAAAGGATTACTAATTCCTCAGGTTGCTCTTAAAAGCACTACAGATGTAGCTACAATTCCAAGTCCTGCTAATGGTTTATTGATATTTAATACTTCCGATGCCGGGACACTTCCCAGTAATGTGATTAAAGATACATTCTACAAATTTAATGCTTCAAAAAATAAATGGTCTAAAGTTTATGATGAAGATACTGATATGAAGGTGCCTCAGGTAGCATCAGTTTTAGGATTTAATAAAACTGGAAATGATACTACTTACTTAGGAAGTGACATATCTGGAGGGAATCAGATAAGACAAATAATGTTTGACAGAATCCGCTTGCAAAGTGCAGTTTGTACATATGATTCTACTACCAAGGAATTTATTGCTAATAAAGACGGATATTTTAATTTTCAGGTGAATTTGGTTGTTAGAGGGCCTATTAATGGTAATGTAAGAATAGGGGTTGCAAAGCCTTATTTAGGAGCAAAACCTACTACTATGAGTAATGCCAGTGTTGCATTTTTATCACAAAATACTTATGACGCTTCAGCATCATTCCCTATACCGATGGCTGTTAATGGATTGTTATATATGAATGCAGGAGAGAAAGTAATATTTATGACAAGATATATTGATCCTACAGTGAATACATTAGATGTAGAGGCAATAAATTATGACAGAACATTAGTAAGTTCAGTAAACGTCACCTATTTTTCTAACTAAAAAAATATTTATATCTACAAAGAGCAGTAAAATTTTACTGCTCTTTTTTATTTCTAAATTAAGGATTACAAGATAAGTTTGAAGGAATCTATCTCCATTTTAAAATTTTCATTATTAATGATATGCTTTTAAATTATTACTTGTTTTTTGATGTTTAAAAATTCATTACTTTCGTGAAAAATGAAATATTATGAAGATAAAGCTGACAATCTGTTTACTTGCATTTCTTAATTTCTACGAAGCGCAGGAAAATATTACTTATCAAAAGCCATCTGCAGAAATTCTTAAACTTGCAGATTATGAAAGACCGCCAAGCGTTTTAATGAATAGCAAAAAAGATTGGATAGTTTTCACTTATCGTCCGACCTATAAAACATTGGAAGATCTTAGTCAGCAGGAAATGAAGTTGGGTGGACTTAGAATCAATCCTGTAACTAATATTTCGAGTACAGCAACCTATTCAAACAATTTGAAGGTTAGAAAACTGAATGATAAGAATGAAGTTCAGGTTAAAAATTTACCATCAAATCCTAAAATTACTTATACATCTTTCTCGCCAGACGAAAAAAAGCTGGCTTTTACCAATACAACTGCAAAAGGAGTAGAACTTTGGATCATAGATCTGGAAACTGCTACTGCAAAGAAAATAACTGGTGATAATCTGAATGCCAATTTAGGAAGTCCATATGTTTGGTATAAAGATTCTCAGAATATTTTAATTAAAACTCTTCCGCAAAACAGAGGAACTCTAATAGATTCAAGTAAAGATCTCCCAACGGGACCTATTGTTTCTACTTCAGACGGAAAAGTTTCTCAAAACAGAACGTATCAGGATCTTCTTAAAAATCCACAGGATGAAAAGAATTTTGAAATCCTTACAGCTTCTGATATTTACAACGTTGACTTAAATGGAAGCTTGAAGAAAGTAAAAGAACAGGATCTGTATTCAGGATTAAGTTTTTCACCAGATGGAAATTATATGATGGCAACAACAATCAAAAAGCCATTTTCTTACATCGTTCCTTTGAACAGATTTCCAACAACTACAACAGTCTATGACATCAATGGAAATGTTGTAAAAGTTGTAAATGAAGTTCCGCTAAACGAAATAATGCCAAAAGGTTTTTCTTCTGTAAGAACAGGAAAAAGAGATATGGGCTGGAGAAGCGATATGCCTGCAACATTGGTCTATTCTGAAGCATTGGATGGCGGAGATCAGGCAAAAACGGTTGATTACAGAGATGAGATTTTTACTTGGGAGGCACCATTCAGCGCTGCTCCAAAATCATTCTTTAAAACAAAGCAAAGATACGAGGGAACAAGCTGGACAAACGATCATTTTGCTATCGTTTATGAAGGTTGGTACGACACAAGAAATACAAAATCTTATTTGGTTGATCTAAATAATAATGAGTCTAAGATAATTGATGACAGAAATTATCAGGATGTTTACAGCGATCCCGGAAATTTCAACACGACTAAAAACCAATTCGGAAGAACGGTTGTTGATATGAAAGGTGGAAAATCTTATCTTATCGGAGACGGATTTACCAAAGATGGTCAACATCCATTCATTGATGAAATGGATATGAAAACCCTAAAAAAGAAAAGACTTTATACATCAAACGTAAAGAATGCTAAAGAAGAGATTATCGATATTCTGAATCCGTCAAAAGGAGAGGTGTTGACCATTCAGCAATCGGCAAGTCAGTATCCTAATTATTTAAAAAAGAATATTAAGTCTAATAAAACAGAAGCCGTAACCAATTTCGCGAATCCTTTTGAAAGCATTAAAGATGTTTATAAAGAAGTGATCACATACAAAAGAAATGACGGAGTTACTTTAACTGGAACGCTTTATCTTCCTGCAAACTACGACAGAAAAGCGAAAAAAGAAAAACTTCCTTTATTAATTTGGGCGTATCCAACAGAATATAAAGATAAAAATACGGCGGGACAAAATACCCAAAATCCAAACGACTTTACGTTCCCATATTATGGTTCTTTCGTGTATTGGACGACGAAAGGATATGCAGTTTTGGATGACGCAGCTTTCCCGATAATTGGAGAAGGAAAAACAGAACCGAACGATACGTTTATTACTCAATTAGTTGCCAACGGTAGGGCGGCAATTGATGCTGTGGATCAGTTAGGATATATCGACAGAACGAAAGTTGCGGTTGGAGGTCACTCCTACGGCGCTTTTATGACAGCCAATCTTTTAACGCATTCCAAAGATTACGCTTGCGGAATTGCAAGAAGTGGAGCATATAACAGAACGTTAACACCTTTTGGTTTCCAGAGCGAACAAAGAAATTATTGGGACATTCCGGAAATTTACAATGCAATGTCACCATTTATGAATGCTGATAAAATGAAAACTCCATTGCTTCTGATTCATGGTGATGCCGACAATAATCCGGGAACTTTCACTTTACAGACGGAAAGGTATTTCCAGGCGTTGAAAAACCTCGGAGCACCTGTGAAAATGGTTCTTTTACCAAAAGAAGCTCACGGTTATCAGGCTAAAGAAAATATTCTTCACCTTCTTTGGGAACAGGATCAGTTTCTTGAGAAATGTTTGAAAAAATAACAATTGATTATAAAACTCGTTCTTTTTAGAGCGAGTTTTTTTTGTGATTGTCATTGCGATGAGCGAAGTGAAGAAGCAATCTCATTGTAATAAATAATACTTACTTAAATGAATCATTTTTAAGATATTTGCAAAAATTTCACAAGCAAAATGAAAGAATTAAAATTCAGGAATGCAAACCCTGAAGACTTACCAAGAATAGTCGAAATCTACAACTCAACCATCCCATCAAGAATGGTAACTGCCGATACTGAAAATGTTTCTGTAGAAAGCAGACAACAATGGTTTAATGAACACAATCCTGAAACCCGACCTCTTTGGATGATTGAAGATCTTCAAAACAATACAATTGGTTGGGTGAGTTTTTCATCATTTTACGGAAGACCGGCTTACAACGGAACGGTTGAAATCAGTATTTATATGGATGAAAGCTGTCGCGGAAAAGGCTTCGGTAAGAAAGTTCTTCAATATTGTATTGATAATGCAGGAAAATTCGGAGTCAAAACATTATTAGGCTTTATCTTTTTACATAATGAACCAAGTTTGAAACTTTTTAGACATTTCGGATTTGAAGATTGGGGTACCTTTCCTGATGTTGCAGTTTTGGATGGTGTAGAAAGGAGTTTGGTGATTTTGGGGAAGAGAATCGGATAGTCCATTGTGTCATTGCGAGGAGCGAAGCGACGAAGCAATCTCTAAAATAACTCATTATTTACTTTCAGAAGCTATTTCCCGCTTTCCGTTACAATCTTTTTTTTCAAAAAAGGATTTTCTCTGCAATCGGGGCTAGGGTTTTGTGCTTCCTTTCAAAATTAGTTAAGAGTCAAACAATACCATAAATCTTGTTCAATTCAAAAAAAATCATGTTATTATCTGTATCAAAAGCAATTATTGTTATATCATTGTTCATATTCTGTTTACTTTAGTTTTTGTATTTTTCGGTCGACAAAATTCAGTATAAAAATTAAAAAAGAAAAGGACAATTGTCCCAAACAAGAATATGCTACGTACGAATCCACTATTTTTAGACTATCTGGAAGAGCTTTACAATAAGCAGGAAAATAAAGAAGATATTACCCTGAAATCTTTTGAAAAAGGAGATAGAATATTAACACAGAACGAAATTTCAACTAAAATAATGCTCATCAAAAGCGGAATTACGAAATGTTATTTTGTTGAAGAGAACGACAAAGAATATATCGTAGAGTTTTTAGGAAAAGGTGAAATTATAGGTGAAATCGAAGTGATTAAAAATGTTTCCTGCCTTTGTAGCATTGAAGCAATGACAGAAGTAAGCGTCTATTCTATGTCAATTCCTTATTTTCAAGCATTAATTAAAAGTGACTTGACTTTGAATAATTTACTGCTTGATGTTTTCGCAGAACGTATCGTTAATACTTCAAGCAGAGCATCATATCAGCAACTTCATACCACAGAGCATACCTTGTCTCAACTTCTTGATTTAAAATCAAAAGAAATGGAAATCTCAAAAGAAGATATGGCAGCTTATTTGGGAATTACGGTAAGAAGTTTGAATAGGGCTTTAAAAGAACTGAAAGAAAATAATAGCGAAGAATAGTTGATAAAAAATCTTCATTATTTTACAGAAATATTGGTGTCAGAATGTGCAAGAAATAACATTTAGGAATGTAAATGTTGAAGTTTCTGCCAAAGAATAGTAGATATAGAATGTATAGGAGTATTTGTCATTTTTTAAATATTTTCAAATAACAGGATATTTGAGATAAACCAACTGATTTCTCCATGATTTCAATACTTTAGTAATTTGAATTAAATCTTTGTTCTTGTTCAAAATTTTAATTCCATTATAAATAGGGTAGTCATTAACATCCAAATTATAGCCTTTTAAAATGTCCTGACAATCCTTTGTATTCGATGTAATATATTCTGCTAAAGCAAGAACCAAAATTATATCCGATGAAAGATTATAAAATTGTTGTAGGTTTTGATGTTTATCAAACAACCCTGAAATACTTGAAGTTATATAACTTTCATATGCTAATATAGCTAGTTTATAAATTGTTTCACATTCATATTTTTCATCCATAGTTCCCCACCAATCAATGCACAACTCTGATCCATAAAGATGTTTAATAGCATTATTTAATCCTTCAATAATAGTTTCTAATCTAGAAAATTGTAGATCAAAAGATAAAGCGCTACGTCTTATTTCATGTATTGTTAAATCCATTTTATCATTAATTACAAACAAATTTAATAAAAAAGCGGTCTAAAAAAGACCGCTTTCATTTTATGCATTCTGCTTCACTCTTTTCGCAGACATATTTAAAAATCGTTTGACAAGCATCACAGCAGAAACCGTTAATCCCAATCCTAAAGCGATCCACATTCCGAAAGCTCCCATTTCCATTGTTACACAAAGGAAATAACCTAGAGGAATTGTAATCACCCAATAAGCAATAAACGTATAAATGGAAGGGATTTTAACATCCTGCAAACCTCTCAACATTCCTAATGCCGTCACCTGAACTCCGTCCGAAAGCTGGAATAAAGCAGCAATGATCATTAATTTTGAAGCTAACTGAATCACTTCAACCTCTTCTTTTTTAGTGAAGAAAGTTGGAAGTATATCTTTACCGATAATGAAAATTACTCCACAGATACACATGAAAATAAATGCAATTTTCAAATTATTGATGCCGACTTTTCTTAATTCAACAAAGTTCTGTTCACCCAGTTTTTTACCGATCATCACGGTTGATGCAACACTGAATCCGATACATAAATTAAAGGTAAATGAAGCCATACTTAATGCAATCTGGTGAGAAGCAATATCATGAGCCGAAATCAATCCGCAAATAAAAGCCGCTCCAGCAAAAGCCGTCACTTCAAAGAACATTTGTAAAGCCGTTGGGAAACCCAATCTTACCATTTTTTCAAACATCGCTTTAGTAAAGACCTGAATTTTTAACGAAAAATTCTTGATATATTGTCTAGTTTTCTTCTCTTTTAAAAGCACATAATACAAGAAAACCACCATGAAAATTCTGGCAATTAAACTCGCTAATGCAGAACCTTTTACACCCATTTCAGGGAAAATCCAAAGTCCTTTAATGAAAACATAGTTTAAAACAATATTAATGACATTCGCAATAATGGTAGCTTTCGTAACTCCAATTGTATAGGATAATCCTTCTGAAACCTCTCTCAATGTCTGAAAAGCCATAAAAGGAACAATACTGATTGCCATAATTCCTAAGAAATCCACTGTGTCAGGAACAATCTTTGCCGGCTGACCTGAATGATAGAGTAGAGGAAGTCCCAAAAGCAGGACACCCATCAAAATAATTCCTACAGTCATATTGATAACAAATCCGTGACTGAAAACCGAGTTGATCGTTTTGTGGTCACCTCTGGACTGTGCCTCCGAAACCAATGGCGGAATCGCAAAAGAAAATCCCAACGCCAATACAAACATTGAGAAAAATACCGCATTTCCTAAAGATACGGAGGCTAATGCGTCAGCTCCTAATAATTTTCCGACAATAATATTGTCGAAGAGATTCACCGAGACTTGCCCCACCTGCGTCAACATGACAGGAAGAGCCAGAGTCAGGCATTCTTTTGTATATTTTTTATCTAAAAAGTTCATAATAGTTTATAATTCATATAGTTTTAATCAAATTTGTCTTGTGGTTCAAAACAAAAAAAATTGCAGTAACAAATGATACTGCAATTTTTAATATATTTAAAAATAATAATTAAATTATTTCCTTACAAAACTTGCAACATCCTCTTCGGAAACAGTAGCTCCACCAAGAATAATTAATCTTTCCACTACATTTCTCAATTCTCTGATATTTCCAGTCCAAGAAAGGGCTTTTAATGCTTCAATAGCTTTATCATCAAATTTTTTCAAAGCAGTACCGTGCTCTTCAGAGATCATAGCCGAAAAATGATCTACCAATAATTTGATATCTTCTTTTCTCTCATCCAATGGCGGAACATAGATTTCGATCACAGAAAGCCTGTGGTAAAGATCTTCTCTGAATTTTCCTTCTTCAATTTCCTTCTGCATATTTTTATTCGTTGCTGCAAGAACTCTTACATCAACTTTAATTTCCTTGTCGCTTCCAACAGGAGAAACTTTACTTTCCTGCAAAGCTCTTAAAACCTTAGCCTGAGCGATTAAACTCATGTCTCCGATCTCATCTAGGAAAATCGTACCACCAGTAGCTTGTTCAAATTTTCCCTGCTTATCTTTAATAGCGCCTGTAAACGAACCTTTAACGTGTCCGAAAAGTTCAGATTCAATTAATTCTGAAGGAATTGCAGCACAGTTAACTTCAATCATTGGACCTCTCGCTCTTTCACTTTGATTGTGAATAGCATGAGCTACCAATTCTTTTCCGGCACCGTTGGGACCTGTAATCAATACTCTCGCATCAGATACAGCTACCTTTTCGATCATATCCTGGATTTTCTGTAATCCGGCAGACTGACCGATCATTTGGTACTTTTTGTTAACTTTTTTCTTTAAAGTTTTATTTTCAGTTTGAAGATTTTTATTTTCTTTCTTCAAAGTTTCTTTAACCAAGGCATTTTTAACGCTTGTAATCAAACGGTTGATGTCAATAGGTTTAGAAATGAAGTCGTATGCACCATCCCTTAAACAAGAAACTGCAGAATCAATATCTGCGTGTCCTGAGATCATGATAAAAGTAGTTTCAGGTTTCAAAGCCAGACTTTGCTTTAAAAGTTCTGTACCTGAAAGTTTTGGCATTTTAATATCCGAGATCACCAGCGCGAAATCTTCTTTTTCTACTTGCTTATAGCCTTCTAAACCATCTTCGGCGATTACAAATTCATAATTGGTAAGTTCATCCGAAAGAATACTGTGAAGTACTCCGGAGATTGCTTTTTCGTCTTCTACAATAAGGATTTTTTGCATAGTTGCAAATTTAATTTTTTTGATTGAATTATTAGCAAAAACTGTACCTAAATCTTCTATTTTGAATAATCTCTTCTTCCGAAAATCGCCGATCCAACCCTTACGGAATTGGCACCGCATTCAATGGCTGTCGGGAAATCATCACTCATTCCCATTGATAATGTTTCCAGTTTTTTTAGTTGATTTAATTCATCAAAAACTTTTTTCAGTATTAAAAATTCCTTTTTTACCTGATCTAGGTCGTCTGTGAACGTTGCCATTCCCATTAAACCTGTGATTTCGATATTTGGGAAATCTCCATTGATATATTTTTTGAATAAATCTTCAGCTTCAGTAATTTCAAGTCCGAATTTGGTGTCTTCTGCTGCTATTTTTACCTGTAGAAGAACTTTGATTTTACGTTCGTGTTTTCCTGCTTCTTTATTAATTTCTGCTAATAACTTCTCAGAATCAACACTTTGAATAGTATCAATAAATTCAGCAATATATTTTACTTTATTGGTCTGTAAATGCCCGATCAGATGCCATTGGATATCTTTTGGAAGCAGAGGATATTTCTCCAATAATTCCTGAACTTTATTCTCTCCAAAAACTTTTTGTCCAAGATCATAAACTTGCTGAATTGCTGAAACAGGATGTGTCTTTGAAACTGCAACCAACTGTACATTTTCTGGAAGTTGATTTTTTATAATATGATAGTTTTCTGTAATGCTCATAATTGCAAATTTCTGAATTTTAAAAGCAAAAAACTAGTGAATTTGTAAAATTTTAATTGTGAATATTAAATCTGGTTCTTATTCCGTATGAGAACAACTCAACGCTATTTTTGTCATTCCGGAGGAATCTAAACAATATTTTTAATTACTAAATATAGATTCCACGCTCCACTACGTTTCGCTCTGAATGACAACTAAATGTTAAAAAAAATTAATTCAAAATCTCATTAATCTTCGGATAAGCAGATATTTTCCTGAAAACAAATCTGTTGGTTTTTTGAAGCTTTTCAATGAAAAGATCAAGCTCATCAATAGAATCCGCATCAGTTAAATATTGATCATGCGTCAGAAAAACCAAATGTCTTGATGTTTTTTCAAGATCATTAAAGAAAATGCTATCTACTTTTTTCAACATGGCCTGATGGTTTCCTTTCAGAGCCATTTTATTGGTTGGTTTCCATTCTAAATCCCAACCGATAACTTTATATCCAGCTTTTTGCAGACTGTTTGCTGCTAGAGTAGAGCTTTTTAGATCTGTAGCGGTAATATTGTTCAGTCTCCAGATATTTCTTCCGGGAGTTCTTGCGATTTTATCGGTTAGTCTTAAACTGTCTTTTGCAATGTCAAAATCACGGACTACAGCCTCAGGATTTCTATAAAAATCTGTGTATTTATTGTGGGCGTGGGTATAACTGTGATTGGCTAATTCAATCAAAGGATCTTTTCTTAATAATTCAAGACCGTCCTTTTGTTTTTTGCTTCCATAAGCATGTTGCCCAACTAGAAAAGCGGTGGCGCATACGTTTCTTTTATTTAAAATTCTCAGAAGATTTTCCGTTCCTTGATTTGGGCCATCATCGAAAGTAAGGTAAATAACCCTTTTGTCTGACGGCACTTCTTCATCATCAATTTGGGGGACTATCTTTGCGACGGGATGGACGGTGGAAATCGTTTTTTCAGATTTCTTCTTGTCTTTTGGCTGATCACAGCTGTTAAATAAAAACGAAGTTGCACTCATCAATGCAAGCATCCCAAGAAAAGTCCCGTTTTTAGACTTTTCCGCAAAGTTTTTTTTCATAAAAGTAAATGGAAATTAAGTTGTTAAAAACTGTTAAATTTTACGAAGTAATGTTAACAAATTACATGCCACATTTTCTTAAAATTTCACTTTTTAAGGATTTTTTAATTAATTTTTTTTAACTGCTATTTATTCCAGAATTTTCTTCAAATACAGCGAATTATGAATTGCAGCAGTTCCCCAAGTATTATTGAAAAATATAAATATTTTATGTTGCGGTTTTCTAATTTTATCAGCTAAATTATTAAGAAATTCTTCTGAATATTCGGACTTATAAAGGACAGGTTTTCCGTGAAGTCGGTAATATAATACTTCAGAATGATTAATAATAAAATCTTCCGGCAGATTTCCAAGAAAGCTTACTCCGGAAAAAACGATGTCTTTTTCTTTTAAAATGTCAAAAATTTCCTTTGTCCACCAAGATTCATGACGGAATTCGATGATATTTAAAAAGTTGAAATCGATAGTATTTAAAATTAAATTAATATTTTCCTGAGTATTTTTAAAAGAAGGTGGAAATTGATACAGAAATCCTGAAAGTTTTTCCTTTAAATTGGTTTGAATGTGGTTACAAAATTCTGAAACTTTTTCTTTACAATCTTTCAATCGCTTTTCATGAGAAATCACTTTTGGAATTTTAATGAAAAATTTAAAGTTATCGGGAGTTTCGTCAAACCATTTGATAAGTGTTTTTGCAGTTGGTTTTCTGTAAAAAGTAGAGTTTATCTCAACACAATTAAAGGTTTGAGAATATAGGGTAAGAAAGTCTTTGTTTTTGGTATCTTCAGGATATAAAGATCCTTTCCAATCTGCATTGTAAAACCCTGAACAGCCGATATAAAGATTTTCTTTTTTCATATTTTAAAATCCTGATTGCTTTTCTCTCGCAAATTTAGCTGATTACGCAGATCTTTTTATTATGTTTAAAAATGAAGACACAATCATCTGCCAAATCAGCTAAATCTGCGAGAGATTATTTAATATTCAAATCAACCGAATTCAACCGTAATGAATTTAAGATCACAGATAATGAACTGAAACTCATCGCCGCAGCAGCGATCATTGGTGATAATAGAATTCCAAAAAATGGATACAATAATCCTGCCGCAATCGGAACTCCCAACACGTTATAAATAAAAGCAAAAAACAGATTTTCCTTAATATTTTTCAATAATTTTTCACTTAATAATTTTGCCTGCGCAACGCCTAGAAGATCTCCTTTTAATAAGGTAATTTCAGAACTTTCAATCGCAACATCTGTTCCTGTTCCCATAGCGATTCCGATGTTGGCTTGTGCTAAAGCAGGGGAGTCGTTGATTCCGTCTCCGGTCATGGCTACTATTTTACCTTCTTTTTGAAGCTTTTTTACTTCATTTAATTTATCTTCAGGAAGACAGTTTGCTTTAAAATGTTTGATGCCTAATTCATCGGCAACAGCTTTTGCAGTGTGTTCGTTATCACCTGTCATCATCATAACATCAATGCCTTCACTGATCAATTGCTGAACTGCTTTTTTAGAACTTTCCTTAATTTTATCAGTAAAACTAATAAATCCTAACACTGAATTACCTTCAGCAACATAAGAAATTGTATGTGCTTTTGACTGAACTTCAACAGCTTTTCGTTTAAGATTTTCGGGAATTATAATTTGATTGTAAGTTAACAACGTTTCATTTCCGACATAGATTGTTTTTCCGTTGATGTTTCCTTTCACTCCTTTTCCAGAAATATTTTCAAATTGTTGTACTTTTTCAGCTGTAATATTTTGATCTTTTGCTTTTTTGATCACTGCATTTGAAAGCGGATGTTCTGAATTTTGATTCAATGAAAAAGCTAATTTTAATATTTGATCTTTATCTTCATTGTTCTCTGTTTCAATATATTCTATAGACGGTTTTCCTTCCGTTAAAGTTCCTGTTTTATCGGTAATTAAAACGTTTACTTTATTCATTTGTTCAAGTGCTTCGGCATTTTTAATTAAGATACCGTTTTTGGCGCCTTTTCCAATTCCGACCATTAAAGACATCGGCGTTGCGAGACCTAGGGCACACGGACAAGCCACAATTAAAACTGCAACAGCATTCACAAAAGCAAACAATGTTTTTTGACCTTCCGGACCGAAAAATTGCCATAATATAAAAGTAAGAACTGCAATCATAATAACAGCAGGAACAAATATTTTAGCTACTTTATCCGTCAATTTTTGAATGGGAGCTTTACTTCGGCTGGCATCATTAACCATTTTAATGATCTGTGATAGTAACGTTTCGTCACCCACTTTTTCAGCTTTCATGATGAAAACCTGGTTTCCATTAATCGTTCCTGAGGATACTCTGTCGCTTACCGTTTTCTCAACAGGAATAGGCTCTCCCGTGATCATACTTTCGTCTACAATTGAATTTCCTTCGGTAATTTTTCCGTCAACAGGAATTTTTTCGCCCGGTTTTACTTTTAAAAGATCTCCGATTTTGACTTGAGAAAGCAATACTTTTTTATCTTCACCATTGACCATCAAATTGGCTTCGTCAGGAGAAAGATTCATTAATTCACGTATGGCATTTCCTGTCTTTTTGTGAGCGGCAGCTTCCATTAACTGTCCTAAAATAACAAGCGTTAAAATTACAGTAACCGCCTCAAAATACAACGGAATTTCATGATTATGACCTCGTATTTCATGAGGCATAATATCAGGAAATAGTAAAGCTACAATGCTAAAAATAAATGCTGCTGCAACACCTAAAACGATCAAACTAAACATATTCAAGTTCCATGTTTTGAACGAAATGTAACCTCTTTTCATTAAAAACCAACCTGAATAAAACAGAACGGGAAGCGTTAAAATTAGTTCAATAATTCCCTGAATTTGATGAGAAAATGGAAAATTAATGAACATTCCACCCATAGAAAGAATGAAAACAGGAATGGTAAAAGCCAGAGAAATAATGAATTTACGTTTTAAAATATTATAGGTTTCATCGTCTTCTTCAGCATTTGTATCAGGCATTCTTACTAAATCCATTCCACAGATTGGGCAGTCGCCAGGTTCATCGCTGATGATTTCAGGATGCATTGGACAGGTGTATTTTGCCACTTTTTTCTCTGGATATTTAACTAAATCCATTCCGCAAACGGGACAACCAACGTTGCTGTCGTAAACTTTATCGCCCTCACAATACATCGGACAGAAATATTTTCCTGCCATTTCATCCGTAACTTTCGGAGCTTCATGATGATGACTCTGACTGTGGGTATGAGAATGTTTATGTGAGGTTGAATTTTTAACTAAATTTTCCGTTATTTCCTCTAAATGCATATTGCAAACAGGGCAATCAACTTTTTCATCATACACTTTATCACTTTCGCAGAACATTGGGCAATAGTATTTTCCAATATTGTCTTTGAAATTTTCGGGCAAATTGGTGGAAGAATATGTTGGTTTATAATTCGGGTCTTTGGCTAATTTTTCCTCTATCGGAACAAGGTACATATTGCAATCCGGGCATCTTTGTCCTTGTTTGAAGTATACTTTTTCACCTTCACATTCCATCGGACAATAATATACTGAAGATGGAGAAACTCGATCCTGAGGTTTTACAAAAGCTTTTTCGGGGCTGTTTGGATCTTCTAGTTTATAATTTCCAATTTCGTCTAATGCCTTATTTAAAGTAGAAAGTTCTATTTTTTTATCGGAAATGATAGTTGCCGTGCTGTTTTCCAGATTGATATCAGCTTTAATATCTTCTAGGCTATTAAGCTTTTCTGATATTTTTTTCTGACAACCGGAACACGTCATCCCGAGTATTTTATATTGTTGTTGCATGATCCTAAATTTATACTACAAATTTCCAAAATGAAAGTGGAAGCTTGTTATAAATTTAAGGATAATGTTTATAGAATTTGGTTTGAGAGGTTTTTGGGTGGGGGTGTTGGAGTGTATAAGGGCAATTAGTTAGTTTTATGGTTAAAACTCTAGTACACTCCGACACTCAAACTCTCAAACAAAATCTAGAGGTTTTCTAGTGTGAATTTTCAATTTTTTGAACTCAGTAGGAGTGAAGCCTGTGCTGTTTCGGAATTGGGATGATAAATGCTGAACGCTTTTGTAACCTAATTTTCCTGCGATTTCTGTTAAAGTGAATTCATTATATAAAAGGAGTTCCTTCACTTTTTCAATTTTTTGAAGAATAAAAAACTGTTCCAACGTAATATTTTCGTTTTGGGAAAAAGCTTTTGAAAGTGAACTGTAATCTTTGTGAAGTTTCGAGCTTAAAAATTCGGAAATTAGGAAGTTCTCATCAATGTCAAGTTCGCTGATCTTTTCTATAATCAGCGTTTTTATTTTATCGATAAGTTGATGTGCGGAATCTTTTATTCGCTCAAAACCAGTTTTTTCCAACCGTTTTTCAAGCAATTCAAGAGTAGTGTTGGAAATTTCAGTTTCGGATTCGACCTCGCCAAGATTAATTGACGTAATCTTTATTTTAAAATCATTAAAAATATTCTCAACGGCAGAAATACACCTTCCGCAAACCATATTTTTTATGAAGATTTTCATAACTGACTGTTTAATCTATCTTTAACAAACTCAACCTGTGTTTTTCCATGTGGTAAAGGATTTCCGTCTTCCCCAAGATTTACCATTACAATTTTATCTACTGTAATGATCGTTTGGTGGGTCATTTTGTTTCTCACATCACATTTCAACGTGATAGAACTTGAGCCGAATGTTGAAACTTCAATACCTATTTCAATGATATCTCCCTGTTTTGCAGAGCTTACGAAATTGATTTCAGATATAAATTTGGTAACGACTTTTGTATTTTCCAATTGAATAATGGCATAAAGTGCAGCTTCTTCATCGATCCATTGTAATAATCTTCCTCCAAAAAGGGAATGATTAGGATTAAGATCTTCCGGTTTTACCCATTTTCTAGTGTGGTAATTCATGTTTCTTTTGTTTGTGATGCAAATTTAGTGTTTAAAACTGGCTTTATCAAAGGAATGAGATTTAGTTATTAAAAGAGAATTATTTATTTTCTCAATCATTTTCTCTTTGATCGCATAGCTTTTACTTTTATTACTGATTTATCATTTAAGAATGCTTGATAATCTTTACTTTCTATAGCAAACAGGGCTACTTTTCCTTCTGAATTATGGTGAATTCCAAAACCGTATCTTTTTGCTAAAGGTGAAGTGCGGAGGCATGGCTGACCTTTTGAGAAAAACTTATCCCTTTCTTCTTGTTCCTCACTTTTTGAAATATCATTTTTAATCCTATAACACGTGAAAATAATATCGTCAGAAGAGTATTTGTAAGGATTTTTTACTATTTGGTCGTATTGAAGATTGGCTAACGTTTTTTCCTTTTTTTCAGGCGGTATCTGTGCCTCTGAAACAGGGCAGTCTTCCGAAACTTCAATAAAGGTATTGGTGTAGTTGGTGGTATGTTCTTTCATATTAATGTGATTAAATATATTACAATTTACATTATTCCTTATATTCTAAAATATCACCAGGCTGACAGTCTAAAGCTCTACAAATAGCTTCAAGTGTACTGAAACGAATGGCTTTTGCTTTTCCGGTTTTTAAAATCGAAAGATTGGATAAGGTAATATCTACTTTTTCTGACAATTCGTTAAGAGATACCTTTTTTTTAGCCATTATTACATCTAAATTTACTATTATTGGCATATAATTTTCAGAATTA